>Ga0265294_10000120_pt1 | contig 87882 bp, 86 predicted proteins | sample MunlanPumphouse3_FD_192504 | JGI IMG/M metagenome (GOLD analysis project Ga0265294, IMG submission 192504) | Groundwater microbial communities from a municipal landfill in Southern Ontario, Canada - Pumphouse #3 | ecosystem: Environmental > Aquatic > Deep subsurface > Groundwater | place...
AGGGTATTGTAATGATACTGGCATTAACTGTTGTTACAATAGCCGGTGTTTCCGCTGCAGGCGGTATTTCGGAAGTTATCCAAAACGCAAAGAGTATCCCCGGATTTTTTGACTTCTTTGGAATTGCTTCCCCTCAGGTTGTAGACGGAGTTCAACAGGTATCCGGAACAGGGGAAGCCTTGTTCGGAGCCGCGGGGACATACGGATTTCTCACTATTATTTCCACTCTTTCGTGGGGGCTAGGATATTTCGGTATGCCTCAGGTATTACTTAGATTCATGGCTATAAATAAACCTGCCGAATTGAAAAAGTCCAGAAGAATAGCAGTTATTTGGTGTGTAATTTCACTTTTTGCCGCTGTTGCTATTGGAATTATAGGCAGGGCAATTTACCCTACGGAATTGCTGACCCAGAGTGCTTCCGAAAGTATATTTATTATAATGTCGACCGGATTGCTGCCGGCATTTGTAGGAGGAATATTTCTAACCGGAATATTAGCGGCTACAATGAGTTCTTCGGATTCATATTTACTGATTGCGTCTTCGGCATTTGCAAAGAATGTATATCATGGAATTATGAAAAAGGATGCTACCGATAAGCAGATAATGATGATTACCAGAATAACATTACTGGTAGTCGCAATTGTCGGTGTTATTATCGCTTTGGACGAAAACAGCGTCATATTTAAAGTGGTTTCATTTGCCTGGGCCGGATTCGGGGCAACATTCGGGCCTATAGTACTGTTTTCATTGTTCTGGAAAAAAACAACAAGAGCCGGAGCAATCGCCGGTATGTTAACCGGCGGCGGAATGGTATTTATATGGAAACTATTGCTTAAACCTATCGGCGGAGTATTCGGCATTTACGAATTATTACCTGCATTCCTATTATCATGTCTGGCAATTTTTATTGTATCAAGGCTTACAAAAGAACCCGAGCAGGAAATTATGGAAGAGTTTCAAATGGTTGCGGATGAGAAATAAAGGACAATGCTGGTAACCAGCTAAAGTAAATATCACCGATTATTAACAGAGCCATCCCAAAAAGGTGGCTCTGTTATCTTATTCTATTTAATCTGTTGTATTGTAAGGAAGATTTATACTTTCCGAGTGGCAAGGCACAAGTACAACTATATTCCCCCACTCAATCTTAAATTAACTTAACGTTAGCGGCGACAATTCTTCCGCAATGATGGATAAGGCTTTCGGTCCCCTTCTTTGTATTTTGCCCCTTACCAGCAACCAGCCCTCTCTGAATAAAATGTTCCCGTATTTTTCCTGAACGTCATTAAAAACAGTGATATCGGCAATACCGGTGCCGTCCTCCATTATGATATACATAACCCGCTTTCCGTTTCTGGTAGGCGGTGTCTGGTAGCGGATTACCGAGCCGGCAATGCTGACTGTATTTCCGGTACTTTTATCCTTCAGGTCTTTCATATGTGTAATGCCGGCATTGATGTTGAAGAAGTTGAGCGGATGTGAAGAGATATCCAGCGAAAGCAACTTGCGCTCGATAAATATATCTGCTCCCCGGCTGCCTTTTGATTTTTCCGGCGTGGCAGCCTCAAATATGTCAATATCCGCAAACATCGGTAAGCTGCCTTTTAAATACTTGTGCTTTAGATTGAAAAGCTTTGGAATTTCAGATAATAACCCGTCTGCCGTACCGAAAGCCGAGCAGGCGCCGGTTTTAATAAGATTCTCTGCCGAGTTACGATTTATATCAACCCTTAATATAAAATCTCTGAATGAATTAAAATTCGATTTATCCCTTTCACTTAATATCGATTCGATAGCTTCGGATGAGAGGCCTTTAAGCTGCATAAAGCCGATTCTGATAGCATTCCCTTCAACAGAATAATCTCTAAGTGAACGATTGATATCAAGCGGCAATATTTTCACACCGCTTCTTTTAGCCTCAGCCAGCAGCACACGAGGCGGGTAATAACCCATCGGCTGGTTAGATAATATAGCGGCAAAAAACTCTGCCGGATAATGGCATTTCAGCCACAAGGTCTGGTAAGCCAGTTCGGCATAGGCGGCGGCGTGTGCTTTGCAGAATCCATAGGCGGCAAAGGCTGCCAGTTGTTCAAATACCTTTTCGGATATTTTCCGGCTCACTCCGTTTTTGGCAGCGGACAAGATAAAAGACTTTCTCATCTTTTCCATTTCCTCCCCGGAACGGTCATGGGTCATCGCCCTTCTGAACCCATCCGCTTCGGCATAGCTCATACCGGCAAGGTCGTGTGCCACTTTCAAAACCTGCTCCTGATACAGGATGACACCCAGCGTTTCGTCTAAGGCATTTTTCAGCTTCGGATGAAGATATGTCACCGCTTTTTTACCGTGGCGGCGCGGCAGATAGTCCTTATCCATATTGGATTTGAGCGGCCCCGGCCTTACCAGCGATATCGAGATAATGATATCCTCGTATCGGTCCGGTAATAATCTTCCCGCCATTTCACGCTGGGCAGGGGATTCCAGTTGAAAGGCGCCGATAGCTTTACCTTCCCTTAGTATGGCAAACGCTTGGGTGTCGTTGCGGTCTATATTATCAAGGTCTATATCTATATTGCGGTTTTTTTTGATATTTGTAATGGTATCTTCAATCACAGTAAGAGTAGGCAATGCCAGCAGGTCCATCTTGACGATACCCAGTTTCTCGATATCGTCCTTGTCGTATTGACTGATGATATCCCCGCCGCTCGAATATTCCAGCGGGACCATACCTGACAGCTTTTCATCTCCGATTAATAAACCGCCCAGGTGCACCGAAAGGTGTTTGGGAAAGCCGTCAATCGAAGCGCACATCTTGAAAAAATCCTCCATTTCGGGACGGTGATAGATATCGCTGTTCTTCAGTTCGGGACGGGTATCCATCTTTTGTAAAAGTTGTGCCGCCGATAGCCAGTGGATTCCTGCGCAAGCCTCTTCAATTATTTCTTTAGGAAGTGCGAGCGCCTTTCCGACATCCCTGATTGCCCCCCTTGCCATATATGTGTTAATTGTTCCGATGCAGGAAACATTTTCGGCACCGTACCTGTCGTATATATAATTCCTGACCTCGTCACGACGCCTGCGGTCCATATCCAGGTCGATATCGGGTGGTTCCCGCCTTAATTCATGCATAAAGCGTTCGAAGAGCAGGTTATGCTTTACAGGGTCTATGGTGCTTATCCCAAGAGCATATACCACCAGACTGTCTACGGCGCTACCCCTCGCCTGGCACCTGATATTGCAAGCTCTTGCCCACCTGACTATATCCCAGACAACCAGGAAGTAGCCGCAAAAACCGAGCTTTTCAATTGTTGCCAGTTCGTATTGCAATCTTTCCATAACCGATGGGGATAATATCTCATATCTTTTTCGGACGCCTTTTAAAGCTATTTTCGAAAGATAAGAGGATTCGGTTTCCCCTTTGGGAACGCCAAATCCCGGGAAATGCAACTTCCCCAGTTCCGGCTCGAAATTGCACCTGCCGGCAATTTCTGCAGTCATTTCGATAGCCTCCGGAATATCCGAAAACAACCCTTCCATTTCTTTAGCAGATTTGAGGTATTGCTCCACGGTGCGAAAGTCGTTTAACTTTGATACAGGAATGTTTTGGTCGATGGCATTCAACAGTTCTTTTATCCTATATCTGTCCATATCGGCGTAGTGGACATTGTTGGTGGCAACAACGGGCAATCCTTTTTCATTGGCAAATTCGATTAACCGATAGCTGTTTGCCATATACTCTTTTTGAGGGTAACGGATAAGTTCTATAAAGAAATCATTGCCATAGACTTCGCGATAGAAATCAGAGGCGGCGTTTACATCATCAATTTTGCCGTTATTCAGAAGGACAGGCAATTCCCCTTTATCACAGCCGGAAAGAGCTATCAACCCCTCGTTATATTTAGAAAGCATTTCTTTTGAGGCAAGCGGAGCTTTCCCCCTGTTTGACAGGTGTGCCTCTGTAATCAAACTGCAAAGATTGGAATAACCCTGCTTGTTTTTACACAAAAGCGTGAGGTGATGCCCGCCTTCTAAGGATAGTTCTACGCCGATTATAGGTTTTATATCCAATGCTTTCGCTTTTTCGTAGAAACGGATAGCACCGGTCAATCGGTTGTGGTCTGTTAAAGCAATAGCGGGCATTTTAAGCTGTTCTGCCTTCTGCAACAGGTCGTCAATGGTGGAAGCTCCGTCGAGAAAGCTGTATTGTGAATGTACGTGAAGATGAATGAAGTTCATTTAGGTATCCTAATCGAGAACACGTGATAAAAACCATGACTTCCCCATTTTATAAAGCTCATACGTACAGGTAGAGGAATTAGTGGCATCCACCTGTACGAAAAAGCGCAGGGTATTTCCTGCCCACCAGTCGGCAGGTTCACGCCACCAGTTGATAACCTCGTTAACCCGGTAGAGCCGTTTTCTCCAGATAAAAGCGGTGATTGAGGTGTCTTCATCAACCTGTTTTTGATGTACTTTTACCGGTTCACCGATAAGTTTTGCCACATTTCCTCCTTGAGATTATAATTATAATAGAACAATAGTTCTAAATCAAGCGTTTTTGACGACAATTTGCAAAGGTGTCGTATAATTAGATAAGGGAAAGCTTAAATGAGCAAGCAGGGCAACATATATATCGGGACATCGGGATGGTCGTATCCGTCCGGCGAAGGAACGTGGAAAGGTTATTTCTATCCTTCCGGCAAGATAAACGAGCTTGAATACTACAGCCGTTTTTTCAATACGGTGGAAATCAACAGCTCTTTTTACAGGCCTCCCAATCCGGGTTATGTTTATAACTGGGCAAAACGTGTTCCGGATGGTTTTCTTTTTACTGTCAAGCTGTGGCAGAAGTTTACACATCCGAAAATGTTTACCGAATCAACCGGTAGGGAAGCTACCATTTCCCGCGATGATGTCGATATTTTTAAACGAAGCATCGAGCCCCTTTCGCAAAGCGGAAAGCTGGGCGCTTTGCTGGCTCAGTTTCCTCCCGCTTTTAAAAACGATGAATACGGCAAGCAAATTCTTAATGCAATAATTAATACATTTTCGGAATACCGTCTGGCAGTAGAATTACGCCATCGCAGCTGGAGCGATGACAGCAATATATCTCAAATGCTTAAAAATAATAATGCAGCGTGGGTGAATATCGACGAGCCAAAATTCGAATCGTCCGTGGCTTCAGATATTCCTGTTACGTCCGATATGGCATACTTTCGCTTTCATGGGAGGAACAGGGAGAACTGGTGGACCGGCACTAGGGAAACACGCTATAAGTATCTGTATTCAGGTGGTGAAATAGAGGAGCTTACGAACAGAGTAAGCGCTGCTGCCACTGGCACAAAGCTATTGTTTGCTTTCTTTAATAATCACTGGCAGGGATATGCCCCGCGCAATGCAGTATCGATGATTAATAAATTACAGTTACCATTTAGAGTAATACCGGTTCAAAATAAGCTGTTGGATAATATTTGACATAACATTATGTTGTTATAAAAATATTTTTGCATTTTTAAGATTGTGATAAAAGTTATATTCAATTACGGCTAAAACAATGGTAATATTAATAGGTCGTTTATTTATGCTTACCCGGGGAAAAATATTTTAGTAAGGGAGACAGAGGAAATGGAGTTATCTAATCTGACTGATTCAACCGGAGTGATTGTTATAAATGGCATATTGAATGCTGAAAGCGAGGAGATTCTTAATAAATCAATAGAAGAGGCAGCGCAGAAGAGGTTAAGCAAGGTAGTTCTTGACTTCAGGCCTGTTGATCATATGACGAGTCTTGGTGTAAGTAATCTGGTTAAATTAACTTCTATTGCCAAGAAAAAGAAAATTAAATTGTTTGCCTATGGATTAAGCGATCGCTACCGCGAGATATTTAACATGACTTGTCTCGATAATGCCATCATTGCAGTTGGCGGAAAGGAAAACTCTGACTTATTAACTAAAGATGAAATTGATAAACTGAATAAGTTGGAAGTTACGGCAGGTAAACAATCTGATGAAGGCTGGGCACCTTTTATAGAGAAAATTAAAGTCACCGAAAAACCTGAAGGCGCTCTTGTAAAGAATATGGATAACAGACGATTGCAAGCCCAAATTAAGGGCTTTGGCAAGATGTGGCAGAAAACCTTCCGGTTGATGATAGATAAACCCGAGTTTAGTCCTGAGGATATCATAAATAAATTAAAACAGAATTTTGTTGCTTTTCAGGTTCCTGAAAACTTCTTTTTCCCTACCAGTAAAGGTTTGACCCCCGGTGCGCTGGTGTTTATCGATTCAGCCACTCCGGGCGGCGTTGTAAGTACCGGGATTTACGTTCTCTATATGGACGATACCAGCTTTACCTATGTCACTCCTCAAGGCCATCCGGAAGCCGGTTGGATTACATTCAGTGCCAAGGAAGAAGAAGGTAAGATAAGGCTTCAAATACAGGGATTAGTCAGGGCATCCGACCCGTTCTTTGAAATAGCATATGCTATCGCCGGTCAGGCTTTCCAGGAGAAGATCTGGTTGAATGTATTGACACAAATGGCGAAACATCTGGAAATCGAAGATAACGGGCAAATGGTTAAATATAAACCAGCCAATTATTGCCAGTGGGGTAAATGCGGGAATATCTGGTATAACGCCCAATTAAGGTCGCTTCCGCTGAATTTCACCAAGTTATTGCCTATGTCTAAAAAGGTAAAGGAAAAGAGAATCAGCGGCGGTTATCGATAATCGATATGTCTCAAACAGCAATAGTTATAGGTTCCGGACCTAACGGACTGGCGGCAGCTATTTGTTTGGCCAAAGCCGGGCTTGAGGTTAGTATATATGAAAAAAATGCAGTTATCGGTGGCGCATGCCGTTCCGAAGAACTAATTAAAAAAGGAATCATAAACGACGTGGGTTCAGCCGTACACCCTATGGTGGCGGCTTCCCCTTTTTTTAAGAGTCTGCCGTTATCTGATTATGGGCTGAAGTGGATACATTCACCGGTTGTTGTGGCTCACCCTCTTGATGACGGCACGGCAGTTGCAATCTATAAATCGATAGAAGAAACCGCATCTAATCTTGACGTTATCGATAACAAATCTTATCAAAAATTGATGGAACCTCTGGCGAATAACTTTCAGATACTTATCGAAGAAATAATGCAAGTTCCAAGTATTCCGTGGCGTCACCCGTTTATAATGATGAATTTCGGGCTTAATGCCTTGTTTTCCGCCAGGGGACTGGCTGAAATGAAGTTCAAAGGCAATAGAGCCAGGGCATTATTTGCAGGTATGGGCGCACACTCAATAATGAATATGAATAAGGCGGCAAGTTCGGCATCAGGGTTGATGTTAGCTGCGTCGGCTCATGCTAACGGATGGCCAATACCTGAAGGCGGCGCTCAAAAGATTAGCAATGCATTGATAGCGTATTTTAAGACACTGGGCGGAAAGATAATCACCGGAACTGAAATCGCAAACCTTGCGGATTTACCTGATAACGATGTGCTTTTAGCTGATGTCACCCCTGTGCAATTGTTAAAAATGGCAGCGTCTGAATTGCCGGACAATTACATCAGCAAGGTTAAAAAATACAAATACGGGCCGGGTGTCTTTAAAATTGATTGGCTGGTTAATAATCCCGTTCCATGGACAGCCGGAGAATGCTGTAATGCTATTACAGTGCACATCGGTGGATCTATGGAAGAAATTGTTATGGCTGAAAATGAAGTTCATAGCGGAAAGGAACCTGCAAAACCATTTGTATTCATTGCACAACCCAGTCTTTTCGATCCTACCCGTACAGATGGGAATCAACATGTAGTCTGGGGATATTGCCATGTCCCGTCCAATTCAAATATTGACATGACAGAGCGAATAGAATCACAGATTGAACGATTTGCGCCGGGATTTAAAGAAAGCATCATAGCAAGGCATATTATGAGTCCGGTGGATTTAGAAAAGGATAACCCAAATCTGGTGGGGGGAGATATCTCCGGTGGCAGTCAGTCCTTTAAGAAACTTATTTTGCCATCCATATCATATAAAACCCCACTTGATAACGTATTTTTATGCTCCAGTTCTACACCTCCAAGCGCCGGTGTTCATGGTATGTGCGGTTATCGTGCTGCCTTGGCGGCTCTAAAATCTCTCAATAAATAGCGCTAATTTATTCCATTTATTTCTTTATCCGTTTATAATGTCATTGTAATACATTGTAAGGATATAATTTGGACGCTTATCTGGACATAGAAACAACCGGTTTGTCTTATCAATCGTCGTATATAACGGTTATTGGCATTTATCTGGTTAATGATTATAGCAGCGATTTGGTACAAATTGTTGGAGATGATATAACGGGGGACAACCTGCTTAAATCTGTAAATGGGATAAAAAACCTTTATACCTACAATGGCAGTCGTTTTGACCTTCCTTTTATACATAGTTCGTTAGGAATAAACTTGGAAGCTATTACCGCACATCGTGACCTGATGTATGATTGCTGGAGATTCAATCTAAAAGGTGGGTTAAAGGTGGTAGAACAAAAACTATGTATCGCAAGAAAGTCTGCCGGAATTACAGGGTGGGATGCGGTGCTTTTATGGGACAGGTATATAAGATACGGCGATGCAAAGGCGTTGCATACTTTACTGAAATACAATGAGGAAGACGTGGTGAACCTTAAAACATTGAGAGAGAAATTGGAGGATTTCCCGTTTCTTGATTGAAGAGGAATAATGGCATCTAAACTGTTGACTAAAAGCAAATATTTATATGGTATTCAATGCCCAAAGCTGCTGTGGATAGCTGTTAATCGGCCCGCAGATATACCGGAGGCGGATGCTGCCACACAGTACATATTCGAACAAGGGCTTCAGGTAGGCGAGCTGGCAAAAAAGCTATATCCTGACGGAGTAGATGTTCCACAGGACAATTTTATGGGTAACATTAACTGTACAAAAGAATTGCTTCCATTAAGGAAACCACTATTCGAAGCGGGCGTTTTATCCGGCAGGCTCTTCTCACGCACAGACATATTATATCCGGTAAATGAGAACGAATGGCATATTATAGAGGTCAAAAGTTCTACCGAAGTGAAGGATATCCATATTCATGATGTAGCTTTTCAGAAGGTTTGTTGGGAAGAAAGCGGGTTTAAGATTAGAAATAGCTTCCTGGTTTATATAAATAACAAGTATGTTAAACACGGAGAAATTAATCCACAGGAGCTATTTATTACAGAAGACATTTCGGAACGTGTAGAGGGAATATACGATGATACCAGAAACAGGATTACCGAACTGCTTCAAGTCATGACCTCGGCGAATTGTCCTAAAGTGAATATCGGGGCAATCTGCAGTGACCCGTATGACTGTGCACTGAAGGATATTTGCCATGCAGACCTTCCGGATAATAATGTTTTTACACTTTATTACGGCGGCAAGAAATCCTGCGAACTATATGACAACGGTATTGTTGATATTTCCGACATTCCCATTGGATTTAAACTTAACGATAGGCAGAGAATACAAAAGGCTTGCCTTACCGAAAATAATATACATATAGATAAAGAAGGTATAAAGAATTTTCTGGAAACCTTGGAGTATCCGTTATATTTCCTTGATTTTGAAACGTTCAGTTCTGCCGTTCCGGTATATGACGGCACCAGGCCGTATCAAAATGTACCATTCCAGTTTTCCTTACATATACAGGTTAGTCCCGAAAGCATTCTCAATCACTATTGGTATCTGGCGGATGGTAATGGTGACCCCAGACCCGGATTATTATCAGCATTGCATAAATATATCGGTGCTAACGGAAGTATAGTTGCTTACAATAAGTCTTTTGAAGAAAACGTGTTGAAACAGCTGGCATTGGTTTTTCCTGATTATGAAGAATGGATTAGCTCTTTAATGCCAAGATTTATTGACCTGCTCACTCCGTTTCGTAATTTTTGTTACTATAATCCCATACAGCAGGGCAGCGCATCACTTAAAAAAGTTTTGCCGGCAGTAACCGGTATTAGTTATGACGGAATGTCAATTGCCAAAGGAGATGACGCCAGCCTGGCATATCTGGAAATCGCTTTCGGGAATATCGATGATGTAAAAAAGGAAGAAATACGCAGAAATCTGCTTGACTACTGTGGATTGGATACTGAAGCGATGGCACTCATTTTGGGCGGATTATATAAAATTATTGGTTAGAAAATTTTTCATAAAGTTAAAAGGGAATTTCTTGAATGGAATCAAATAAAGGTGCCTCCTCTATAAATAATAATATATTGGTCGAGTTGGTAAATACAAGCATGCCTTACGGTAAATACACGGGACGATTATTGTGCGATTTGCCCGAGCCTTATCTGGTATGGTTCAGGCAGAAGGGTTTTCCCGAGGGTAAGTTAGGCCAGCAGTTATCCGCTATGTATGAAATTAAGGTAAATGGACTGGAATACCTTTTAAGACCTCTTAAAAACCTTTAGATAAACGGGGGGGTATCGATATGAAAACTCTTATTATTTTTGATTCCATGTATGGTAATACTGAAAAAATAGCAAAAGCTGTTGCCAGTGGTATTTCGGGTGACATAAAGGTACTCAAAGCGGGTGAAGCGCATCTTTTAGATATTATAAACATCGGCTTGCTGGTAATTGGTTTGCCTACACAAGGGGGAAGGTATACCAAACCGATAGCAGCATTTCTTAATGAAATTTCAGGCCAAATTAAAAAAGGTACTATTATTGCTTTTTTTGATACAAGAATGCCATCTGCCTGGGTAAAGATATTCGGCTTTGCCGCAGGGAAAATGGCAGATTACTTTAAAAAAGAGGGTTTTCAAATAGTGGTGCCTCCGGAACCATTTTTTGTACAAGGTGCGCAAGGACCTTTACAGGATGGGGAACCGGAAAGAGCGGTAGCTTGGGGTAAAGACATTTCCTTAAAGATTAAGTAGTTTCACAGACCCCATACACGTAAAAGCCGGTTATCCAAAAAGCTATTATGTATTTTAATTAACAGAATGAGTAATGGGAACACAAAACCATACACTCGGAGTTGAAAATAATTATTGTACGTTTCCCAAAGCAACGTAGTAACTGTTCTCCAAAACCTCAATTGCTTGAAGTATTGATTCCAAAAACAGCCCCGAATTAGAAGCCGCAGCACCATACAAAATCAATATGTCATTGTATAGAGTATCTATCAACAATTGATTACTCGTGTTCGTAACATATTCCGGTGGGGTACGCACAAATTGTTCGTTTTCTACTTGATATTCTTCGCCACCTTTTACTACAGTTATGGTTACTGTTGTAAAAGCAGGTCTAACTGTATCAGTTGTCTGTGTAGATGTTGTGTGCTTGTCGGATGAATTTATTTCTTCAGAACCAATCCACGTTGTTTCGGTTACTGTAGTAATAGCCAATACCGATCCCCCTTCCGGTGGTGTTTGAGTAGCCAATTGTTTTTCCTGAGAAATAACATCAATCATATTCAGTTGATTCTGCATTATTTCGGATGACTTATCTACAGCTTTAATATTATTAGCAGAAGCCATTACAACTATTTCATTGACGCGTTCTGTAACAAACTCGGAGTATAAATTAGCCTTAGCCTCATCACCAAAAGTGAAAAACAATTGCGCTTTCTCGGAAGCCAATTTTACATTATATAAAGGATTGTCAGGCATACTGTTACTTGCTGCCGCTACCGTTCCGCCGCCGGATAGTAAAAGTACGATACAAAGGGATAACGCAACAGGCACCCACTGAAATTTCCATTTAAAAGAAGACAGTTTTGGCGTATTTGCCTGATTCATTTCTGATTCTAATATATATTTTAATCTGGCTTTAAAATCAGGACGTGCTTCAACAGAACTTACAGCATTTTGAGTTTTAATAGAGACATCGAGCAGGGACTTCAATTCATCGCTGTATTCAGGATAATCCGCAATGCAGTCCTCAATAGATTCACCCTCTATTAAAACTCTGTCCAAGCATATATCCAATACTTTTTCTATATAATTTTCTTTCTTCTTAAACATTTTTCTCTACCATCATTAATTTTCTAAGAGCAACTATGGCGCTATGCTGTAAAGCTTTAACAGCCCCCTGTGTCTTCCCCATAATACGTGCAACCTCGGCAATAGGGAGCTCTCCGGCAAAACGCAGCGATATGACCTCCTGTTGCGCCGGTGTCAGCTTTTTTGATGCAATTAAAAGTTTTTCTATATCCTCTTTATCCTCTATCGCTTTTTCCGTACTGCAATTATCAATAGCCATATAATCGTAGAGCGGGGCAGTCGATTGCCTCGACTGCTTTCGGTAATAATCAATTACATGATTATGTGCAATACGAAATAGCCAGGCTGAAAAAGGCACATCCTTCCATTTATAGGAAGAAATCGATTGCAGTGCCTTTATAAACACTTGTTGCGTCATATCTTCAGCCTCAGTATTATTGCCAACCTTCAGAGAAATATAACGATAAATCTTATCGAAGTTTTGCTCATAAAGCTTGGCAAAAGCCTCTTGATTGCACTTTTGTGCTTGATGTACCAGGCTTTGCTCTTCTTGCACCCGACAACTCCTTACCGAATAAACTCAACCGGAATACTGCTCCGAGAGGAGTAAACCGGCACATTGGCGTTACCACGTGCAATTATTATAACGAAGGATTTAAAAAAAGGATAGCTTTTAATATCGACTTATTATGAATTTTTGTCAGTTATATTGTAAAATGAGGACGTTATAGTATAGTATAAAGTATAGCTATACCATTATTATGCGGGAAATTAGCATTAACAGGCAATAATTAATCATATTCTGAAGTGGAACAATAATTATACGGGAGAGGTTAAAAGTGTCTAAGACAAAAGTAATGATAATTGATGAACAACCCTTTTTTAAAGCTGGTGTGCGTCAGGCCTTAGATAATCAGGGAGATTTTGAAATATCGGAAGGCAGTCCGAATGAAGATACTTTGGCTGAAATAGAAGAACAATCACCCGACATTGTATTGCTTGGTTCCGACCTTGCCTCTCACAGCGGACTTGAACTGGGAAAAAAAATTGCCCGAAACTTCCCCAACACTAAGGTTATTATTTTAAGCCCGGACCCGAATGATGAAGAGCTATTCAATGTTATCAGAAGTGCAGCGGTAGCCTGTCTAAACAAAAACGCTTCTTCAGAAGAACTTATAAATACCATAAATAGAGCGTCAAGAGGTGAATACCCGATTAACGAAACGTTTTTAAGCCGGCCTAACATAGCACAACAGGTCTTAAAACAATTTGAAGATATTACTGCCATCAGCTCACAAGCCGAACATGTAGTAGCTGCTTTGACTAAAAGAGAGCAACAAATATTGCAATATATAGCCGATGGAAATACCAATAAACAAATAGCCCAGAGCCTGTCTATAAGTGAACAGACCATAAAAAATCATGTCAGTGCCATACTACGTAAATTGAATGCCAATGACAGGGCACATGCTGTTGTTTTAGCTATTAAAAGCGGGTTAATTCAAATATAGCCGGAAATGCATAAATTAGCCGGAGTTTGGAAAATAACAAGTTTGGGTATGTAATTGCTCTGAAATCGTATTGACAAACATTATACCTGCAGTGATAATTAAACTATCGCAATGAAATATATCGATGGCGTTAAGCTTATAAAGAAAAGGACTTTTATTCAGTGAATGTATGGGCTCTTATACCCCTGATTAGCTGTCTTTGTTTAATAATCCTTCTATTATTATTTATAACCAAACATCAAAAAAACACCCATAAAATATTTTCGTTAGTTATTTTTTCATCTATAATATGGTGCTTTTTAGCAGTAATGTCGCTGTATAACACCGCAGCCTCACCGGAAAATATTATATTTTGGAATAGTCTGCTCTTTGCGGCATTGCCATTGGTAATTGTAACCTTTTATCACTATGTAAGTTTCTACAATAATGGCAAGGGAGATATAGCTGTTTGGACAGGTTACGCCGGTGTCCTGATTTTAACGGTACTATCTTTGATGGGATATGTTGTCGAAAATGTTTACTTTGTCGGCAATTTACTCTATGCCGATATAAATTATTGGGGCTTTATTCTGACGGCACTTATAGCACTCTTTCTGTTAATAGCATTACAAGCATTGATTAAAAGATATAGAAATTCCTTTAACCCAACGGACAGAAATCGTACAGCATACCTGATTATGGGTTTAGTTATTTTTATTATTATCAGCTCTGTTTCAATTTTTATTCCGGCGTTAAAACCATTGCCGATAACTGTGGCGGTTTTTATTAATACTGCAATAATCGGTTATACAGTTTTAAAATATAATTTACCTGATATACAAGTATTATTCCGCAATTTTTTGACTTATGCCGTAATCAGCACGGCGCTTTCAGGTTTAACGGTAGCTCTAATCATAGCATACCAAAATTATTTTATGTCTGTACCGGTTTTAGCAGCTATACTTATACTGTTCTTAATATTTATAGCGGTATTTTTATTATCTTTACCAATTATCGCTTTATTAAACAATTTGGTAGAACGTGTTTTTTTCAAAAACCATTCCGGCTATCGATATCAGCTCTCGAACTTTAATACTAAAATACGTCATATTCTTGTTCTTGATGATGTGGCAACAGAGACGCTTTCCACTGTAACCGGGGCAACAAATGCCCGCATTGCCGGTTTGATTCTATATAATAAAAAAACAGGTAACTATGAAAACAGCTATTTACATACTAACGAAGTAATAGATGATTCCGGAAATTATTTTGAGAAGATATCACTTGCTCCGGACAGTACTATTATAAATTGGATAAGCAAGCAGGATTTTCCTCTTATTATAAGGCTATTAGATTCGATAGATGAGTTGAAGGAATTACCGCAAACAGAGAAAGACATGTTACTGCATTCTAAAGCGGAATATCTTTTTCCTCTCAAAAGTCGGGGTAAACTTGTAGGCATACTTGTTCTAAGCGAAATAAAAAATACACGTCCTATTTCACTTTGTGATATTGACTTCATAACAGATATTACAAATATTGTAGGTGTAGTTCTCGAAAACTCTCAAACCTATATGCGTTCAATCACTAAAGCCAATACCGATGAATTAACAGGGCTTTATAATCATCGTCATTTTCATGAGAGGCTTTATCAGGAGATTGCCCGAACTACACGTTTAAATGGTACATTCTCTCTTATAATGATGGATGTTGACTTGTTTAAGTCTTGCAATGACAACTTTGGACATTTAATTGGGGATGATGTGCTTAAGAAAGTAGGCGAGTATATTGATAACTCAATAAGGGATATGGATTTATCGTTTAGATACGGGGGAGACGAGTTCGCTGTTATCTTACCGAATGCGGACATCGAGAACGCATATAAAGTTGCCGAACGCATAAGAAATACCATAGAATTGCAATCAAGACTGGAAATAGTCCCTATCACCGTAAGCCTCGGAATTTCAAACTGGCCGGGTGACGGTATAATGGACGAAGAGATTATACGTTCTGCCGATAAAGCATTATATACTGCTAAACAATTCGGAAGAAACTGTACCTTTATATCGTCTGATAATAAAAAAACATACAATGAAAAGACGATAGCATCTACTATCCGTTCAAATACAAAGGCACTGACCACTATTTACGCAATGGCATCATCTATTGACGGAAAAATAGATGGCAACTACAGTCATTCAAAGAATGTCAGCAACTACGCCATTACAATTGCAAAGAGCCTGAAACTGCCCGATGAAAGTATTGAATGTATCCGTTCTGCCGGCTTGCTTCACGACATAGGAAAAATAAACATTCCCGAAAATATCTTAAATAAAAATACACTTCTTACCGTTGATGAAAAACAGATGATAGAAAAACATCCGGAAGATGGTATCCTAATTTTAAAAAACGTAATAGACCTGGTAAATTGCATACCGGCAATACTGCATCACCATGAGAATTATGATGGGTCAGGATATCCATCGGGGCTGAGCGGTGAAAACATTCCGCTGGCGGCGCGTATTTTATCGGTCGCCAATTGTTATGATACCTTGATGTCTTCAACACAATCCGGTAATAATATTTCCGTCGAACAAGCGATTGAAGAACTGCGGCGCTTTTCCGGTAATAAATTAGACCCGTTTATCGTGGAAACTTTTGTTAATATTCTCATTAAACAGAACACGGAAATGAATGTTTGTGATGAAGAAAAACAAATTATTCATAAAATAAACAACGAAGACGCCAACTAACGGTATTTGGTCTTGTATAATCTAATTTGAAAACAAACCGTGTGATAGTATAGAATTCTAAGTAATTTTTTATAAAATATTTTATCGGAAGTGAAGATGTCTGTCGACGAACTATGCATAAATACCCTTCGCATTCTTTCTATGGATGCCATACAAAAAGCTAATTCCGGACACCCAGGTGCACCGATGGGTATGGCCGCTATGGCATATACGTTATGGGACAAATATTTAAAGCATAATCCTAAAGACCCTAAGTGGATAAATCGCGACAGATTTATTTTATCTCCAGGTCATGCATCTACGATTTTATATTCTCTTTTGCATCTTACCGGTTACGATTTGCCGCTGGATGAACTGAAGAATTTCAGACAATGGGGCAGTAAAACACCGGGACATCCGGAATTTGGGATGACGCCGGGTGTAGAAGCGACAACCGGTCCGTTGGGGCAGGGTTTCTGTAATGGTATCGGAATGGCTATAGCAGAAAAATGGTTAGCAGAACGATACAATCGACCCGGATATAATATTATCGACCATTATACTTACGCTATTGTTTCCGATGGGGATATGATGGAAGGTATCACATCTGAAGCAGCATCACTGGCAGGCACTTTAAAATTAGGAAAAGTAATTTATCTGTATGATGATAACGATATTTCTATCGAAGGAAGCACAGATATCACTTTTAAGGAAGATGTCGGGCTCAGGTTTAAAGCTTATGGCTGGCAGGTTATCGGACCTGTCGATGGAAATGACATAGATGCAATTTCAGACGCAATAAACAAGGCAAAGGGTGAATCCCGTTTCCCGAGCCTTATCATATGTAAAACAATAATCGGTTGCGGCAGCCCAAATAAACAGGGTAAATGTTCTTCTCATGGCGAGCCTTTAGGAATTGATGAAGTTGTTTTGAGCAGGGCAAAGATGAATTGGCAGTGTTCGGAACCATTTAAAATCCCCGATGATTCTCTAGTTCATTTTCGCAAAGCAATAGAGAAAGGTAAAACAGAACAGGATAACTGGCAGAAACTTTTTCATTCTTATCGGAATTTATATCCCGATGAATACAAACAGCTTATACGGGATTTGAACAGTGAATTACCGGCAAACTGGGACGAAGGTCTTGATACACTATTTACAGATGCTGATTTAAAACTTGCCACGCGTGAAGCATCCGGACAGATAATCAACATTATAGCGACAAGGATTCATTCTCTGATTGGCGGTTCGGCTGACCTTGCCCCATCTACAAAAACAACCATTAAAGGAGCCGAGTCATTTTCGGCTGACTGTTACAGCGGACGCAATTTCCATTTCGGCATACGAGAGCATGCAATGGGTGCGATTGCAAATGGAATGACCCTTCATGGAGGAGTAATTCCTTTTGTTTCTACATTTTTAGTATTTTATGATTATATGCGTGCTTCAGTCAGGCTTTCCGCATTTATGGAACAAGGTGTTATATATGTATATACACATGATTCTATCGGTGTTGGCGAAGACGGACCTACCCATCAACCAGTCGAACAGCTTGCAGGTTTAAGAACAGTCCCCGGTTTAGTTACAATTAGACCGGCCGATGCAACAGAGACTGCGGAGGCCTGGCGAATTGCCGTTAACAACAGAAATAAACCGACTGCTTTAGTTTTTACACGCCAGAAACTCCCTGTTATAGATAGAAGAACAACCGCTCCTGCCTGCAATGTAAAATATGGCGGTTATATACTGTGGCAATCATCCGATACGCCTGATATTATTTTAATTGCTACCGGCTCGGAGGTACATATAGCGCTGGAAGCCGGTAAAGCTTTAGATAAGCAGGGCATTGCAACTCGCGTAGTATCTCTGCCCTCATGGGAGCTATTTGAGGCTCAGACCGAGGAATATAGGGAATCGGTACTACCGGGAAATATTAAAGCCAGAATTTCAATTGAAGCCGGGGTGACGTTCGGTTGGGAACGATATGTGGGCAGCGAGGGCAAAACCATAGGAATCGACAGGTTTGGTGCATCAGCTCCGTTCAACGTTTTGCTTGAAAAATTTGGATTAACTCCTGATAGAGTTGTTACTGAAGCGCTTAAAATGTTAAACCGATAATTAAACTGTTACGCATTAAAAAGTTTTTGCAATCGGTAATAGCTCTCAGCCGGATTATCCTGGCAAAACACGGCACTGCCAACACAGATATAGTTTACCCCTGATTTTGCAACAGTTTCTATATTATTTTCTTTTATGCCGCCGTCTATGCCAACCGGAACATTCGGGTATTTATTGCAGAAAGCTCTGATTTTATTAAGTACTTCCGGAATAAACTTACTGCCGTAATAGCCCGGAATAACAGACATAAATAAAACTGAATCCAGATCTTTAACCAAAGAATCAAGTGTTGATATTTCAGTATCCGGATTAATCGCTATTCCGGCTTGCAAACCGGCATTATGAATGGTATTTATTATCTTGTCGTGTGATTGTGTGGCTTCATAGTGGAAAATTATTTTCTGCGCCCCGGCACGAGCATAATCATTAACATACATTTCAGGATTGTTTATCATCAGGTGAGCTTCCCATTTTAAGCTTGGGTTCACTTCAAATATATCTTGAGCCGTAATGCTTTTGGATGATACAAATGCACCGTCCATAATATCAATTTGAACAAAATCGGTAAATGTTTCAGCTACCGACAGCATATCTCTTAAACTATTCGGTTCATCTGTTAATATAGCAGGCACAACTTGAATTTTGCTTTTCACAATGTAGTCCTCTCTGTCTTTATTTATAGGAGGGCAGTTCGCAAAGTTTTAAATCTCCCCACACACCCATCTCGTTATCTATTATAATTACAGCGCCTTTTAACAGTCGAGTACTTTTAGCATAATACAACGCTTTGTTTATGTCGTTTTTTGTTTTTACCATATTGCATATCGATGTGGCGGCGGCATCGGCTATTGTGGCTGAACCTGCTAAAATAACCACTGCGTCCGCTTTTCCGTAACTGAATGAGTGCCCGACTGTGCCTGATGAAGTACAAATACCCAGTGGGCAGTCCTCTTCCGATATATCAATTCCATATTTTCCATTAAGGGCAGAGTTACCGGCATAAATAGCAACAGTTCTATTCGTCTTGCTGCTTATAAATATATCACCGCCGTTCTCTATAATAACCTCTTCTGAAAACGCCAGAAGGTCTTTGCCGACATATTCAGAAATAGCTCCCGCAATCGAAGCCATAGGACCTACATCGAATATTTCTGCCGCCTCTGCCATATCCTTTATTATATCAGGAGACTTAATGTCAATTGGTAAGGGCTTAAATGATGTAGAAAAGTCCGGATATAATTTAATGTAATTTTCTATTTCATTCCGGAATTTGCTTGCAGAATTAAATGCTTTATCATTTAAATTACAGGATGTACGTATATATAAATCGGTCTCTTTGATAATTACACTATAAGAGTACAGATCTTTATCCTGTATCCAATTACGATAGGTTCTTTCCTGATACATAACATTAGAAATGCAGTTCCATTGCTCGTGGCGGACATGCCTTGAGGCATAATCCGCAGGCAATACACTTGGAGGCATCGAATGATATCAGACGGGTTTCAAAATCGAGTTTGAAAGCTTTGGTAGGGCATACTGTTACACACGCACCGCAATGCGTGCATTTGTCCTCGTTTCGCATCACATTTTGCGCCAGTGACTGTATGCGTACACCTGTTTCCGTAAGATATTTTACACCTTTATCATAATCGGTTTGTTCACCTCGGACCTCGATAACCATTAAACCTTCGGCATCCGGTATAATAGATGCCTTCATAATATTTAATTCAAGGTCATAGTCTTTAATAAGGTGATAGACTATCGAACGGTCTACCAGCCGAACAGGAAAGTGTAAAACTATTTTTTTTGAAACAATCATTTAAATGACCTCGCTAAATAAGACTAATCCGGAATAGGGCGTTCATTCATAGGCTTGGTATTTAAACCGGATTCAATCCCCGGAATCAATTCTGCGGGCTCTGTTAAAGGAAAACGCCCGCTCTTTATCCAATCCTTCAAAGTATCGGCGATTATTAAAGCACGCGAATAGCTTGACAACGATGCGGTTGGTACTTGTTTACCATCGATTTCAACTTTGCCGCTCTTTAAATCGGCATAACTAACTTCCGCTAAAGTATTGGAAATCATATTTGGATAATCGGAAGAGTAATCTATAACGGGAGCAACTATATCGGTATCCGTTACAGTTGTATATTCAAGTATCTCCTCTGAAAGAATAGGGATAGGAATACCCACCCCGACTGTAAGTGTAGCGCCGTAACCCATCATACTGGTACCCCGCAGCCAGTAGGAATTCATTTGCTTCAAATCGCCTATCAGGGCAAGCGTTCCCGAACCACAGACCGGAACACCTTTTTCATTTCGAGGAGCGCTCGGGTTATGCTGAGTGCCATTCCAGGCAACGAAACCAACGCCTCCGCCTAAAAATATTTTAGTCCCGATGCCTATAGTTTTATAATAAGGGTCGTTTAATAAAGGTGATAATTGCCCCGATGTAGAATAATTGATATTGCCCATATTGGGTTTTAAGATGCCCATATAGGTATAAATTACCTTTGAAGACAAGTTTATGGCTGCGTTATAATTCTGGTATGCATTGCGCGGATTAAACAATACCGCTTCGTTTAAGTCCTTAATGTTAATAAGTGTTTCGAGTTTCTTACGTGGATAGCAATCAGTCCCGTATGCCGCTACCGACAATCTTATATCTTTCCCGGCTACCAGATCCTCTATCACATGCCCGCCGCCATATTTAAACTCACCCGGATAGATTTTGTTTCTGGGATCGTCATCAGGAAGAGCATTGGCACCTATCAGTAAATCGGTTGCCGCAAAACCGGCATAAGCATTGACATCGTTCAGGTAGGCCTTTCCACCCCCCAGTTTAATACGGGGATTGGAATGCCCGATATTGAAATAAGCACCGGATGAACACATTGGGCCGAAAGTACCCGTTGTTACAACATCTACTTCTTTGGCTGCCTTTTTAACGCCCTTTTCTCTGGCGATATCTATTATTTCTTCCGCATTAACTACTACAGCCTCACCTTTTTTAATTTTCTCGTTAATTTCCTCGATTGTTTTTGACATGTTACAGGCTCCTAATAAATATCAAAGCAATTCTAAAGCTATAATGCGGGAATACGTAAATAAATGATAAACTGTAAAGGAAAGCTTGTCAATTTAAGAACTTTGTATGCTATTTTGGCAAACATGTTAAAACAATTATATAAAATGAGCTAATAGTTTTTGCCCCAATATCATCGATAAAATGATATAATAAATCCGAGAAATATTTTAACGGGGTGTTTATGATGCAGATAGGGAAGGATATATTATCAGTTTACAATGTATCCAATAAACTGGGAACGAAATTCATCGGAAAAAGAATTGTAATTTATCCTCAACTTGAATCAACGATGGAAATTGCAAAGATTGCCGCTTCAAAAGGCGTCCCTGAAGGAACAGTCATTGTTGCCGAAGAGCAGACATCAGGCAAGGGGCGGCTTGATAGAATATGGATATCTCCAAAGGGATGTATCTCCCTATCCATTATTCTATATCCGGACATCAAACATTTACCATCATTGGTGATGGTTGCATCTGTTGCCATAATACGTACTATAAAAAAGATAACAGGCATAAAAGCTACTATCAAATGGCCTAATGATATACTTATCAACAGCAAAAAAGTCGGGGGTATTCTTATTGAAGGCACTATCCAACATATCAATGTCGGGTATGCTGTAATCGGTGTCGGATTGAATGTCGATTTTAATATCAAGGACTATCCAGAAATAGAAGATATAGCTACAACGTTATCCGATGAAAAAGGTAAATATATATCACGTATAGATATTATCCGTACGTTTCTTGTTGAATTTGAAAAACTGTATTTATTGGCGGATGATACATCTATTGTTTACCGGGAATGGCGCGAAAATATGGATACAATAGGCAAAAAAATATCAGCTAAATCAGGCAACGATGTTTATGAAGGTATAGTTGAAAACGTAGCTGAAGATGGAAGCTTGATTATAAAGACGCCGGATGGCGAAACAATAAACTTTACAGCAGGGGATGTTACCTTAATTGAATAAGATAACATCCCTTTTATAACAATTATTTACTTATCTTCTTTTTTCATAAACATTGATATCAGGTCAATAGGCAACGGGAATACCAGCGTACTGTTTTTCTCCGAAGCAATTTCGGTCAAGGTCTGTAGATAGCGTAACTGCAATGTTACAGGTTCTTTAGCAATAATAGTTGCCGCGTCTGCCAGCTTTTGAGAAGCCTGAAATTCTCCTTCGGCATGTATTATCTTGGCGCGTCTTTCTCTTTCAGCCTCCGCCTGCGCTGCCATAGACCGTCTCATTGTTTCAGGCAGCTCAACTTCTTTGATTTCCACAGTACTGACTTTTACTCCCCAGGGGTCGGTATGCTCATCAATTATCGATTGCAGCGTCTGATTGAGTTTTTCTCTTTCCGCCAATAGTTCGTCAAGTTCCGATTGTCCCAGCACATTTCTTAGAGTGGTTTGTGAAATCTGCGAAGTAGCTCTGATGTGGTCAAGTACTTTTACTACCGATGCCTCAGGGTCCACAACACGGAAATAGATAACGGCATTGACTCTAACCGTAACGTTATCCTTGGTAATAACTTCCTGTGAAGGTACATCCATGGTTATAACACGCAAATCCACTTTAACCATACGGTCGATAAAGGGGATTAAAAAAAACAAACCGGGCCCTTTACCGCCTATCAGACGTCCAAGCCTGAAAATGACACCTCTCTCATATTCAGATACAACTTTTACCGACATAAAAAGAATTGCCAACACAGCAACAACTATAGGAACAATTGTGTAAAGATTATCCATCAGTTACCTCCCTGATTACTATTTTTTGAAACATATAGAATGAGACCGTCAGTCTTTTTAATAATTACATATTCTCCTGGTTCGGCAGCACCGCTGTCAATTTTAGCCTGCCATATCTCACCCTCAACAAATACCGTGCCTTCCGGATTCAACCCTTTTCGTACTACTGCAGATTTACCTATTAAGTCCTCTCTGCCGGTAGAAACCTGATTTTTATGAGCAGCTATAATACGTTCAATAACAAATACCAGCAAAAAAACGGATATCGTTACAATTACTACAATAAGCCATATATCCACTGATTATTTAAGCCCCCCATTGATATTATTTTAAAAAAAAGGGCACCCGAGATTGTATACTCCTAGAGTATAAACTGATTAGCGATTATCTGCAACCTAATAAAGTTATTTTTACTTGTATATAAAGCTATATTTAGTGTAGAATTTACACACTAATATTATGAAGGATAAATAAATTATGAAAGCAGAAAAATGCAAGGGTTTTAAAGACCTGACGCCCGATGATATGCGGGCTTTTCGTTTTGTAGAGGACACTTTTCGTGATTGTTGCCTTGGTTGGGGCTATGATGAAATTCGTACGCCAACCCTCGAGTATTTATATCTTTTTACATCGGTCGGAACATTGACTCCGAACATGCTGGAGAAGGTTTATTCATTCCTCGATTGGGATGGCTGGAGCGGAGAAAGGGTCGTGCTTAAACCGGACGGCACAATACCGACGGCAAGATATTATATTAACAATAATATAAGCGGACTGGCTCGACTTTTCTATGTTACCAACTTATTTATGTTTGAAGAAACGGGTAAAAAATCAAGAGAAAAGTGGCAATGCGGCGCAGAGCTTGTCGGTGTCAACGGAGCGCTGGCGGATATTGAGCTCTTATCTCTCTCTATTGATGTAATAAGACAACTCGGCCTTTCGGATATCAAGATAAAATTATCCCACGCAGGCTTGATAAAAGCACTATTGGATGGCCTTGAATTGAGCACAGAAGAAAAAATGAGCATTTTCTCGCGCATACTGGAGGGTGATTCCGCAGCCCTCGATATTTTAAAAATGGAGAAGCCCGAGACTGCTGAAATCCTTAACCTGCTTTTAGGACTAAAGGGAAAATCCTCCGGCTTTTTAAAGAACATCAAGGCGTTATCTGAAAAAAATCTGGCTAATATTTCCGAACCTCTTGATAATTTCATCTGCATTGTGGAAAAATTGGAAAAACTCGGTATCGATTACAGGATTGACCTTGCATCCGGTAAAGGTTTTGAATATTATACCGGCTTGATATTCCATTTATTGATAGGCCAGAATGTAATCGGCGGCGGCGGAAGATACGATGCCCTTATCCCCCAGATGGGTGGACAGACAACACCGGCAGCCGGTTTTGCTTTCTATATGGACCAGTTGATGAAACTGATCGAACCTGAATCACTTGCGGAACTTGATTCCAACAAAATTCTTGTCAGTATTGCACGTGATAAAATGGAGGAAGGCTTTAGCCTAGCAGAAATTCTGCGTGACTTTGGATATATCGTCGTTTTACAACTGGAAGATGAGAAAAAAACAGATTGTGGGTGGCGTCTGGAAATTGTTAATGAAAGCCCCAGGTTTATCCTGACCGATAGTGGAAATGGTGAAATATCGAAAACTGATGACGTCTGTGATATATTAAAACTATTGGGATGTGTTGAAGATGTCGCTTAATATTGCTCTACCCAAGGGTAGATTACTGAACAGTACCGCCTCTTTACTTGAAAGAGCGGGCTGGGAATTGGATGGATATAACGATAAGTTACGCTATTATCGATTAAAGTCAGCCAAATTCCCGGATATTAAAATCAAGGTATTACAGGAAAAAGATATTCCTATACAGATTGCGGTCGGCAATTACGACCTCGGTATATGCGGTCTTGATTGGACAGAAGAATTATTGGTCAAATATCCAAGTAGTTCTGTTCTAAAAATTGCAGACTTGGGATACGGCGATGGCGCTTTATATGCCGCCGCTTTACCGGGTGATTTAACGGATCCCGAAAAACTGGCTTCCAGAAAATCAATTACCCGTATCGCCGGCGAGTATCCCAACCTTGCTGAAACACTTGCAGGGAAATTGCGTCTTAAACGTTTCAGTATTTTCCCGTTGTGGGGTGGCGCCGAGGTTTATCCGCCGGAAGACGCTGAAATTGTACTGCTTCCCCGTAAATCGGAAAGGGACATTCTGGACGCCGGTATGGTACCCATTCTGAAAGTCGTGGATTTTAAAGCATACCTTATTGCCAACAGCGATAGCCTAAAAACAAAAAATATGGCAGGGGTTTTGTCTTCGCTCACGGACTTAATTGATTCTAATAGGGAAATACCTAAGACCTTTCATTTTATCAAAGAAAAAGATGTGCCGTCGGCAAAGGCATTTATCGAAGTAGATGACGATATTGTCAGACTGGCTTTACCTGACGGGCATCAGCAGTCGCACGTTTGCCGTATTTTTGACAAAGTAGGCATAAAAGTGAATGATTATCCTTCTCAAACAGGAAACCGTAGACCGGAAAGCAATCTGGACGGTTATTTTATAAAGGTTATCCGGCCGCAGGATATGCCATTGCAAATAGCTAATGGTAATTTCGACATTGCAATAACCGGCAGAGATTGGCTTATTGACCATAAATATCAATTCCCTAACAGCCCGATAAAGGAGCTTTTAGACCTTAAATACGGTTGGGTAAAAATTGTAGCAGTAATAGATGAAAAAGTGCCGGTAGAAGATATTAAATCGTGGTGGCAATATTGTAACGACAAGCAAATAGTGTGCCGGGTAGCTACGGAATATACAAATATCGCGGACCGCTACGTACGGGATAACCGTATAGACAGATACCGCATTATTCCTACGTGGGGGGCGACTGAAGGATTTATACCTGAAGATGCGGATTTGTTAATCGAAAACACCGAAACAGGCGGTACCATTGCCCGCCATAACCTTAGAATTATAGACAAGCTATTCGAATCTACCGCCTGTCTGATAGGCAGTACAAGAAAGATATCCAACGACCGTAAAAGTAAAAGAATGCAATTTTTAATAGATGCTTTAACCAAGGCTATGGAGATGCCTTAAAATGAAAATAATAAATGGCTTTAAAAAAGCCAAAGCTTTGCTTTCAAGAAAGGTTATATCAACGGAATATACATTATCTCCGGCATTTAAAAGCAAGCTTATTGAAATGTACGGAACAGACCAGCCTGAACAGGTTGTCAGGCAAATAGTCGAAGCCGTACGCGTACAGGGTGATAAAGCTATACGTGAATATACTCTAAAAATTGACGGGATAGAATTATCAAACATTAAAGTATCCGAGCGTGATATTAAAGAAGCATGCTACGGTCTTGATCCCGACCTTTATGAAGCACTGGAAGCAGCTGCCAAACAAATCCGAGCCTTTCATACCTCCCAGAGGGATGCGTTATTCAGCGGTTTTGAAAAAATGGGAAACGGCACTATAGCGCGCCCGTTGGAAAGGGTTGGGGTGTATGCTCCCGGAGGGACTGCCAGCTATCCTTCTACAGTATTGATGACAGCGATTCCCGCCAGAGTCGCCGGCGTTAAGCAGGTAATACTGGCAACTCCGCCCGGTAAAGACGGCAAAGTACCGGCAGCAACTCTTGCTGCCGCACATATCGCTGAGGTTGACCTTGTTTTCTGCATTGGAGGAGCTCAGGCTATCAGCGCGCTGGCTTACGGAACAGAATCGGTTCCCGCTGTTGATAAAATATGCGGACCGGGTAATATATTTGTTATGCTGGCAAAGAAACAGGTTTACGGGTCAGTAGATATCGATGGTTTGCAGGGTCCCAGTGAAGTTCTTATAATTGCAGATATTAAAGCCAAAGCAAAGTTTTTGGCTGCTGAAATTTTAGCACAGGCGGAACATGATACTTTGGCTTCGTCAATACTTATTACAGATTCTCCTTCACTGGCTACTGCCATCGAAAGAGAAGTCGATACACAATTACAGGAATTAAGCAGATGTAAGATTGCTTCGGAATCCTTAAAAAATAACGGAATAATAATAGTTGTTGACAGCATGGAAGAGGCAATTGAACTGTCCAATCTGTATGCACCTGAGCATCTTTGCCTTGATATGGCAGATTCGGAAGCATACCTTGATAGAATCACTAATGCCGGTTGTATATTCTATGGATATGCTCCTACCGTTGCTATGGGTGACTATGTGGCAGGACCGAGCCATGCCTTACCTACCGGAGGTACCGCGCGTTTTGCTTCCCCGCTTAATATATCCGATTTTATTAAATATACAAATAGGGTTAAAATAACCAGGGAAGAACTGGAGAAATATGGTCCCGTGGCGATGACTATCGCTGAAGCGGAAGGACTGCAGGCACATTCTAAAACAGTCGATGTGCGCTTATCGGAGAGTTAAATTAAAAGAGGAATTGAAATGTCGGAAGAAGGAATCGAAAAGTTTGTCAGGCCTGATTTAAAAAGTTTTGGTGGTTATGCAGCCAGTAAAGCACCTGAGACATTAAAAGGAAAGGTAAGCGTTTCGGTAGAAGAAATTATAAAATTGGACGCCAATGAAAATCCTTATGGTTGTTCGCCAAAGGTAAAAAAGGCTATTGCGGATTATTCGGGAATACATGTATACCCTGATTCCGGACAGCAGGAACTGAGACGCCATTTGCAGGATTATACCGGTGTTCCTATGGAGCACATTGTTGCCAGTGCCGGAAGCGACCAGCTTATCGATTTGTTGATGAGGTTATTCGTTAGCAAGGGAGATGAAGTTATCAATTGTGTTCCGACCTTTGCCATGTTCCAGTTCTTTATCAATCTGGCAGATGGAACTACGGTAAATGTACAAAGAGATGAAAACTTCATGGTGGATGTAAAAGAGCTTAAAAAAGCAATCACTCCCAGGACCAAGTTGATACTACTGGCAACTCCTAATAATCCTACCGGAACTATTATGCCGAAAGAGGACATCCTTGAAGTATTGGATATAGGATTACCGACACTGGTTGACGAAGCATACTTTGAATTTACCGGCGAAACAATGGCGCCGCTGGTCGGAAAATATAAGAACTTAATGGTACTAAGAACATTCAGTAAATGGGCCGGTCTTGCCGGTTTGAGAATAGGTTACGGGATGTTCCCGGTTGAAATAGCAAATTATCTACTGCGCATAAAAGAACCTTATTGTGTAAATGTCATCGCACAGCTTGCCGCCATCGAATCTGTTAAAGATAAAGATTATCTGATGGAGAAAGTCAAAATCATCTCTTCAGAGCGTGATAATCTGTTTAATTTGTTGCAGCAAACTGGCTGGCTTAAACCGTTTCCCTCAAAAGCAAACTTTATTCTATGTGCCGTTTTGAAAGGAAGGGCGAAAGATATTCAGCAGAAACTCGAAGAAATGGGTATTCTGGTTCGTTATTTTGATACGCCGTTGCTTAAGGACAGCTTGAGAATCAGCGTCGGTAAACCGGAGGAAAACAAAATGCTTGTTCAGGCTCTAAATAAAATAGGGGAGGCGTTATAAAATAATGAGAACTTCCAGTATTAAAAGAGAAACCAGGGAAACAAACATTAATCTAGAAATGAATCTGGACGGTTGCGGTGATTATGAAATATGCACCGGAAACCGTATCTTCGACCATTTGTTATCACAGTTATCGAAGCACAGCTTAATTGACATAACACTTTCCGCGACCGGGGATGATATCCACCACCTTGTTGAGGACGTGGCTATATGTATGGGTAAAGCTTTATGTGAATCGCTGGAAGATAAACGAGGTATAACCCGTATGGCTGATGCCAGCGTTCCGATGGATGAGTCGCTGGCCTTTGTCGCGGTAGACTTAAGTGGTAGGGGATACTCGGTACTGGATATGCAGTTTAATGATAATGATATGTTCGGGTTTCCAACAGACCTCGTCCGTCATTTTTTGGAGACACTGGCTATCGAAGCCAAAATGAATCTGCATGCCAGAGTCGTCTACGGAACTAACGACCATCATAAAGCAGAAGGAACATTTAAAGCACTGGGAAGAGCGCTGGGAGCAGCAATCAGAATTGACCCCAGAATGTCTGACGAATTACCCAGCACTAAGGGGCAGCTTTAAGTAGGTATTTGTGCTTAGTGATAATGACAAATTACTTAACTGGCATTGCAATCTCATTCCCAATAGGGAAGTCGAACCAATACCCGCAATGTCCTTTATTTATCCCGACCTGTATATGTAATTATTAAAGCATAGCTCTGATAATATTGAACGGCAGAGATTGCCGCGTCGTCCCGAATAAATTGCGACTCCTCGCAAGACGATTTCTATTGTCATACTGAGTTCGCACATTAGCTACGCTAAGTATAAATGGTGGTCGGACGAAGTATCCAGGGTGGGGTTAATCCGGCGTTTCCCGCCTGATGCCGAAGAAGCCATTTTGCTGTTTCTCCCCGCCCCCCCGGATTCATCAGTCACCCCTTGTGACTTCTGAATGACAATTTAATCGTTAACCCCCTGGGAACAGGCAATGCTCGTCCCCATATTAGCTAATAAACAAACTTCCTGTCGGTCAGTTTTTCGTAGGCATCAATATACCGATGCGCTGTTTTCTGTATTACATCATCGGGTAAAACCGGACCCGGAGGTTCTTTGTTCCAACCGGACTTGCTGAGCCAGTCTCTTACAATTTGCTTATCGTAACTATCTTGGGCTTGTCCTGCTTTATATTTATCCGCTTCCCAGAAACGACTCGAGTCGGGAGTCAACATTTCATCAATGATAATAAGTTTCCCTTCATCGATACCGAATTCGAACTTGGTATCGGCGATAATAAAACCGCGCGTTTGGGCATATTCCACAGCGTTATTATAGATATTAATACTGGCATCTTTTATCTCATTTGCCAGCGTTTTTCCTACCAGGTCTTCCATTTCAGACATAGTCATCGGTAAATCGTGCCCCTGTTCGGCTTTGGTAGTCGGCGTAAATATGGGGCTTTCCAGTTTTTGGCTTTCCGTTAATCCTGACGGCATTTCTATTCCGGAAACAGTGCCGCTTTTACTGTATTCACTCCAAGCGGAGCCCGATATATATCCGCGCACAACACATTCCACCGGCAGGCGCTCGGCTTTTTTTACCAGCATCGAACGTCCGTTAAGATATGCAGGGAACCTGTTGCGCATATCTTTCGGCAAATAGTCGTTTAGAATATCAGCATCATCGATAACAGCAACGACATGATTCTGTATTAATTCTTTTGTTTTATCAAACCAAAAGGCAGAAATTTGATTAAGCACATTCCCTTTATGCGGGATTCCGCAGGGGAGTATCACATCGAAGGCAGAAATTCTGTCGGTTACTACAATCAAAATGTAATTACCTAAATCATAGGTATCCCGTACTTTACCGCGGATAAACAACGGCAGTGGGAGTTCTGTTGTAAGCAAGACTTCGGATTCTTCGTTCATAAAGCCCTCGGCCCTAATTGTTTCGGTTCAAGCGCCATATATTTCTTTTTCCATTGAGTTTCGGTCAAACCCAGTCTTTTAAATATTTCATCAACATACCGCAGATAATATTTATAATCAAAAATAGATTCCAGTTCCTCGCTCGTCATAACTGCCAGTACATCTTTATCAGCTTTTAGCAGTTTAAGAAAATCCTTGCTTCCTTTCCAGGATTTCATAGCATTTTTCTGTACCATTTTATAGGCCTGCTGCCTGCTTAGCCCCTTATCAATTAAAGCAAGCATCACTCTTTGAGAATATATTAAACCCTTGGTTTTATTCATATTAGCTTCCATTGCATCCGGATAAACCATCAAGCCATCCATAATATTTGTAAATATAGAAAGCATATAGTCCAGGGTAAGACAGGCATCCGGCATGATTACTCTTTCAGTTGAGGAGTGGCTGATATCCCTTTCGTGCCAAAGGGCAATATTTTCCATTGCGGTAACCGAATAACCTCTTATCAATCTGGACAATCCACAAATACGTTCACACAGCTCAGGATTTCTCTTGTGAGGCATAGCAGATGAACCGGTCTGTCCTTCGCTGAATGGTTCTTCCACTTCGCGTGTGTCAGTTTTCTGCAATCCTCGTATTTCTGTAGCAAATTTTTCCAGGGAACCCCCGATAATAGCCAGAGTAGTAAGAAATTGTGCATGCCTGTCGCGCTGCAATACTTGATTTGATATTGATGCAGGACTCAACATAAGTTTGGCACAGGCTTTTTCCTCAACTTCCGGTGTAAGAGTGGCATAAGTACCGACAGCCCCCGATATTTTACCGACGGCAATCATCTTCGTAGCCTCTACGAGCCTCTGCCGGTTACGCTGCATCTCTTCAATCCACAACGCCAGTTTAAGACCAAAGGATGTAGGTTCAGCATGAATACCGTGGGTTCTTCCTATCATAACCGTATATTTATATTTAATTGCCTTTTCTACCAGTACAGAGAGCAGTGCTTTTATATCCTCATTGAGAATATTGGAGGCTTCGACTAATTGAAGACTGAGCGCAGTATCCATTACGTCGGATGACGTCATTCCCAGATGAATAAATCTTGATTCAGGCCCAAGGCTTTCCGATACAGAACCAATAAATGCAGTCATATCGTGATGCGTTTCCTGGAGAATTTCTTCCATTCGCTTCATATTCAAACGTGCCATTTTTATTTTAGGAACGGCATTTCTTGGAATTTTTCCCAGTTCTGCCCATGATTCGCAAACTGCGATTTCAACATCTAGCCATTTGGTAAACTTATTTTCGTCCGACCACACTTTTTTCATCTGTGGACGGCTATAACGTTCTATCATTTGCCGACTTCTCCTTTATCTTTCGCAAGTTCCTTACGGTAATTGTCATAGGCATTTCTTATATTTTCATATTTTAGTCCCAATATTTCTGCTGCAAGAAAGGCTGCATTTTTAGCGCCTGCGGTCCCGATAGCAACGGCAGCCACCGGAATTCCTCCCGGCATCTGAACTATGGAATAGAGAGCGTCTACACCTTTTAGCTCACTGCTGGCCACAGGAACCCCTATAACAGGGATAGAAGTCCAGCTGGCAATTACACCGGGTAAATGAGCGGCTCCGCCGGCGGCAGCAATAATAACCTCAAATCCGTTTTCTCTGGCAGCTAAACCGAACTCCCTCACTTTTTCCGGTTTTCTGTGGGCAGACATAATTTTTACTTCATGTTCAATTCCCAGCATATTCAATGCTTCGATAGCAGGTTTAACAGTTCCCATATCGGATTCTGATCCCATTATGACAGCAACTTTCGGCATAATGATTCCCCTTTATATATTTTATCAATCAAAGAGGGCAATATCACGTCTGTAATGGCATCCCTCAAAATGAATTCGTGAAATATTATTATAAACTTTTTGTCGGGCTTCTGCGAGATTTTTGCCCAAAGCCACAACCGAAAGTACTCGACCGCCATCGGTAACAATTTTCCCGGATGAATCAATCTTAGTCCCCGCGTGGAAGACCATTATATCATTATCAACATCGTTTAATCCGCTTATAGGTAATTCCTTCTTAAAACTACCCGGATAACCACCGGACGCCATTACGACACCTACGCAGGCATCCTCGTGCCATTCCATTTCGATACTTTTTAGATTGTTATCGGTTACCGCCAACATTATCTCAAACAAGTCAGATTTTAAACGCGGCAGAATAACCTGAGTTTCCGGGTCTCCGAAACGGGCATTGAACTCCATTACTTTCGGTCCCTCATTTGTAATCATTAACCCACCATATAATACGCCGTGATAGGGTTTATCCTCTTTAATCATAGCCTGAATGGTAGGATTCATTATCTTATCGGCTACTTGCGCTGACAACTCCGTTGTAAGAAAGTAGGGCGGGCTGTAACACCCCATACCGCCGGTATTCGGACCCTTGTTACCATCATAGACAGCTTTATGGTCACAAGCAGAAACCATTGGCATAGAGGTAAAAGCATCAGCAATAGAAAAAGTGCTCATTTCCTTGCCAATCATTTTCTCTTCGATAACAACGCTACTACCTGCTTCCCCGTACAGTCGGGAATCCATAATATCCGAAAGCGCCTGCAAAGCCTGTTCCCTTGTTTCAGCAACAACCACACCTTTGCCGGCTGCTAATCCATCGGCTTTAATTACCAGCGGCATTTGCTGATTATTTACATACTTCTTGGCTTCTTCATATGAGGAAATATTGACGCTATTTGCACAGGGTATGCCATATTTGTGCATTAGATTCTTGGAAAAAACCTTACTGGCTTCAATTTGGGCAGCTGTTTTATTCGGACCGAAAACTCTCAAATCCTTAGCCTGAAAGGCATCGACGATCCCGGCTGCCAGAGGACCTTCCGGGCCAATTACAGTAAGGTCAATCTTGTTCTCTAAAGCAAAACGGACAAGGGTGTCAACATCATCGGCCTTTATCTCGAGGTTCTGCGACAGAAAAGAAGTTCCCGCATTACCGGGTGCAGTATATATATCCGTGACTTTGGGGCTTTGAGAAAGCTTCCATACAAGTGTATGCTCTCTGCCCCCACTACCCACAACAAGTACTTTCAGAGCAATCCTCCTTTATCAAAATCACGAATCATTTTTTCCATTTTTAATGATAGCGATTTTTTGAAACTAATGGCAAGGTTTGTCCAGAAAACAGCTGTTGAAAAGGTTAGCCTGCCCCATTTTTTTTCAAGTTTCATACGGTATTTAGCAGACTTTATACAGGCATCAAGCGTAAGCCTGAAATCCTTTTGTAGTTTCTGGAGCTTACCGTATTTAGGCTTGGGCATCTTTTTAACCTTTGATAAAATAGGCCGGAGTGCGTTTACAATATACGGCAAGCTTTCCAAATCTACAGGCAATCCGTCGGCATCGATTTGTTCAATTGAATAAGTTATTTCTTCAGCCTGTCTGTACAAAGGTACGACATCACAAAGCCAGTTCAGTATCTCCTCTTTTTCTGTATCTTTCACAACACCGACCGACTTAATTAGTTATAGGAAGCAACATAGCTGTTTAATTGATTATAAAAATTTTCTCTTGCACCATCTACAGCTTCCATATGTGCAATAGCATTATCCAATAAATCACTGTTAGTTTGCTGAATTGCCGATGAAATCCAGACAACAGCCTGATAGAGGTTACGGGTGACATTGTTGATATAGTAAGTCTGCAATTGAGCAGCGCCATCAGTAGGAACCTGCATTTTAGTAGCCGAGTCGTGAAGCTGCATAATCTCACCGTGCACCAACGACATGCTGTCACACCAAGCCTGATCGGAAATCTGAGAGGTAGCCATTAAGTCGTTAAGGTCTTTTATTGCCTCAACCACTTCATCATCCAGTGCCGTTATATTCTCCACATAGGCAATCTCTTCTTCAGGCATGCCGCCCTGGGTAATGGTGCTGACCTCTGTGGTTGTGGTGTTTGTAATGCGCTCACCAAAGATATCATCGCGATAATAAATTAATGTGAAGCATAATCCGCCAATAATAAGTACACTGGCTATAATTAATACTATTTTAGTAGTTAAATCCATATAATATCACCTTCCTTTGCTCATTATTCCCATTCAATAGTTGACGGCGGCTTGGAGGTTATATCATAAACCACTCTGTTAACCAGAGCTACTTCGTTTACAATGCGATTGGATATGCGAGCAAGTAAATCATAAGGCAAGCGCGCCCAATCAGCTGTCATTGCATCGTTACTGGTTACAGCTCTAAGCGCAATCAAATAACCGTAAGTGCGGTAATCACCCATAACTCCGACACTCTTTACATCTGTAAGTATAGCAAAACTCTGCCATAGCTGACGATATAACTTGGCTTTTTTGATTTCATCCATTACAATCCAATCGGCAGACCTTAATATATCAAGCTTTTCCTGCGTTACTTCTCCAATAATCCGTATCGCCAGACCGGGTCCGGGGAAAGGCTGTCTCCATACCATTTCTTCCGGCAAACCAAGTTCCAAGCCAACCTGGCGCGCTTCGTCCTTAAAAAGATACCGAAGCGGTTCCAGCAGCTTAAATGTCATATCAGTAGGCAAACCGCCAACATTATGATGCGTCTTGATTTTGACGGAGGCATTGCTTGTAGAGGAAGTGCTTTCAATTACATCCGGATATAAGGTGCCCTGTCCTAAAAATCCTACCTCTCCCAGCTTTTTGGCTTCCTCTTCAAATACTTTTATAAACTCGTCGCCGATAATTTTACGTTTTTGCTCGGGGTCAGTTATGCCTTTTAATCTCTTCAGAAAACGTTCAGTAGCCTCAACATATATGACGTTCATTCCAAGATTTAAACGAAAGACCTCCAGTGTTCTTTCGGCTTCTTCGCGGCGTAATAACCCATTATTGACAAATATACAGGTAAGCTGCTTTCCGATAGCCTTATGTATCAGAGTAGCCACTACCGAAGAATCTACACCACCTGATATGGCATTGATTACATTTCCGTCTCCCACCTGTTGCCTGATTTTCTCTATACTATCAATGATGAAGTTGCCCATCGTCCAGTTGGCGCGACAACCACAGATTTTATAAACAAAATTCTCCAAAATTTGCTTACCCTGAGGCGTATGCACAACTTCCGGATGGAACTGAATACCATACATATTATTGTTACCCATTACAGCTATGGGTGTGTTCTCTGTATAAGCCAGTGATTCAAAGCCCGGAGGCATTGTTTCTATTTTATCGGAATGGCTCATCCAAACCGTAATGGCGTCCGGCAGATTTGCCAGCAGAGGAGAGTCCATATGACTGATATGAAGGACAGCATGCCCGTATTCTCGTTTCAAGCCCTTTTCAACCTGTCCCCCAAGTTGATAAGTCATAGCCTGCATTCCATAACATATTCCAAGCACAGGCAATGATTTTTCAAAAACATAAGCAGGAATTTTCGGTGAGTCTGCTTCATAAACACTCGCAGGCCCTCCAGAAAGAACAATACCTCTGGGATTTAACTTGGCAATTTTTTCCCATGGGGTCTCGTGCGTAACCAATTCGCAATAAACATTCAACTCCCTGATACGGCGGGCAATAAGCAAACTATACTGGGAGCCAAAATCTATAACAACAATGGATTCCTGTTCCACTCCGGAGATGGCTTCATTGCTGGCAACCGGTTTTTCACCGGCAATTTCCTTTGCTATCTCAAGATAAGTGGAAACTTCCACGTCGCCACTGGCAGCTACTCTATAACTTTCGTCTATCGGCTGTTTTTCTTTTTCTGTATTCATATTTTATAGCACACAGATTAACATTCTGCTATAATATCGTCAAGTTAAGTATAGGACTTAAAGTAATGTCTTTTCAAAATCCCACCAATATTAACGTTCAAATCGAGAAAGGGATAGGTATCCTAAAAAATGGAGGTGTGATAGCATTTCCAACGGATACTGTCTATTGTCTTGCTGCCAGATACGACAGCATTGAGGCTCTCAAACGTATTTACGAAATAAAACAAAGGCCGCATAGCTTAGCCCTGCCAGTAATGGTAGCTAACAAACAACAAATCAACCAAGTAGTAGATTATATATCAGATATGGCGTTATGTTTTATTAATGAATATATGCCGGGACCGATTACACTTATAATGCCAAGAAGAAAGTCGGTTAATGATATTATCACCAACGGAAAGGAAACTATCGCCGTTCGTATTCCAAAGCATCGAATGACTATCGATTTAATTAAAGGCACAGGGGTGCCGTTAGCCGCAACCAGCGCCAACATCAGTGGTATGTCCAGCAATATTGACGCAGAAAATGTCATTACACAATTAGGTAATGAAGTCGACCTTGTTATCGATGATGGTAAATGTCCTATCGGCGTAGTATCCACTATCATCGATGTGACAGGACGGTATCCGATTATATTAAGAGAGGGTGCTATTACCCGCAGTGAACTGGAATTATTCTACGAGGGGATAAAATAATGAGTACAAAGCAAATCGCCATTGGCTGTGACCACAGAGGGCTGGAGCTAAAGGAAAAGGTTAAAAATATTCTAACCACGAATAGTTATACCTGTAAAGACGTCGGTTGTTTTACAGAGGAATCCGTCGATTATCCCGATATTGCCGAGCTTGTCTGTGACAGTATTATCAATGGGGAATCCGACAGAGGAATACTTATTTGTTCCACGGGTGCAGGAATGAGCATTGCCGCTAACAAGGTAAACGGAATAAGGGCGGTTTTGTGCTTCGACAGTTTTTTGGCATTGCGCGCACGGCAGCACAACGATGCCAACGTGCTATGCCTTGCTTCAAGTGTTAATCCTGATTCACTTCAGGATATTGTCATTAGTTTCCTCACAGGCACCTTCGAAGGAGACAGGCATCTACGCCGCATCGACAAAATAAAAGCCATTGAGTCCCGTAACAGACAGTCTTGTTAATATTGTTAGCTTTAAATATATTTGACACTTTACACAGGACTATGATATTTTAGGTATAAAAATACGGAGATGGGCTTATTTAACCTGTTGTTAGATCCGTCCCCAAAGGGATGGGTTTTTTAATTTTATTAACTTGAGGAGAACACATAATGAAAAGTAATGTAGTTAAACAAGGAATAGAAAGAGCACCGCACCGTTCCTTGATTCATGCATTAGGTGTTTCTACTCCGGATATGAAAAAACCATTTATCGGCATTGTAAACAGCTTTACGGAAGTGGTTCCGGGGCATATCCACTTAAGAAGTGTTGCTGATGCAGTAAAAGATAGTGTTCGCCAAACCGGTGGCGTTCCTTTTGAGTTCAACACAATCGCGGTATGCGACGGTATTGCTATGAATCATGCCGGTATGAAATACAGCTTACCCAGCCGTGAACTGATTGCGGATTCTATAGAAATAATGGCTCAGGCACATGCTTTTGACGCACTGGTTTTTATCACCAATTGCGACAAGGTAGTGCCCGGAATGTTAATGGCTTCTCTGAGATTAAACATCCCGGCTATATTTATTAGCGGCGGTCCTATGATGGCAGGCAAGTACTGTACAAGCGAGGGAGAACAAAAAGTAGACCTGAACTCAGTCTTTGAGGGCGTCGGAAAAGTTGTCAGAGGACAAATGACCGAGGATGAGCTGGAGGAACTGGTTGAGGTGGCATGCCCCGGCTGTGGCAGTTGTTCCGGAATGTTTACTGCCAATACAATGAATTGTATGACCGAAGTAATGGGAATGGGACTGCCCGGTAACGGAACTATTCCGGCTATTGACCCACGAAGAATTGAACTTGCAAAAAAAGCGGGCACTAAAATTATGGAACTTCTAGTCGATAATATTTGCCCCAGAGATATTATAAATGCCGATTCATTGGAAAATGCCTTCTCGGTCGATATGGCGTTAGGCGGCAGCACGAATTCGGTTTTGCATCTTATAGCTATTGCGCATGAAGCGGGTGTAGAGTTTCCGCTGGACAGAATAAATTACATCAGCGAAAAAACACCCTGTCTTTGCAAATTAAGGCCTGCAGGAACATACCATATCGAAGACCTTGATAGGGCGGGCGGAATTTCCGCAGTAATGAAGGAATTACAGTCTTTATTGAATTTGGAGCTGAAGACGGTTTCCGGCTTAACGATAGGACAAATTATAGATAAAGCCTCCGTGATTGATAGTGATGTCATTCGCTCGAAAAGTACCGCTTATTCAGACAAGGGCGGATTAGCTATACTGTTTGGCAATTTGGCTCCTGAGGGCGGCGTTGTTAAAAGGTCGGCGGTTGCACCCGAAATGATGGTGCACCAGGGTCCGGCGCGCGTATTCGATTCCGAAGATGACGCCACCAAAGCAATAATGCAAGGTAAAATAAAATCCGGTGACGTCGTGGTAATACGCTATGAAGGACCGAAAGGCGGTCCCGGTATGAGAGAAATGCTGACCCCGACTTCCCTGTTAGGTGGTATGGGTCTTGATAAAGAAGTAGCATTAATTACAGATGGGCGCTTTTCCGGTGCTACCAGAGGGGCAGCTATAGGACATGTATCACCGGAAGCTGCTGCCAGAGGTCCGATAGCTGCTGTTAAAGAAGGCGACATAATAAGTATAGATATACCAAATAACAAGCTTGAGGTTAAACTTACAAATGACGAAATAACACAAAGAATTAACAGTCTGGATAAGTTTGAACCTAGATTCAAGACAGGTTATCTGGCACGATATGCTGAAAATGTTACATCGGCAAGCAGCGGGGCTGTTTTTAGTAAATAATGGGGGTATGCTATGAAGAAAACCGGTTCACAAATACTGTGTGAAAGCCTGATTAATGAAGGAGTGGACACTATGTTCGGCATACTCGGAGGTGTTATCATTCCATTTTATGACACACTGCCTCAGTACCCTCAGCTCAAACATATTCTGGTTGCTCACGAGCAGGGAGGAGCACACGCCGCCGAGGGATATGCGCGTGCTACCGGCAAGGTAGGGGTATGCATAGCTACATCAGGTCCGGGAGCAACAAATCTGGTTACCGGAATTGCAGATGCTTATATGGATTCTGTCCCATTGGTAGCTATTACCGGACAGGTTGCCCGTTCACTTATAGGTAAAGACGCTTTTCAGGAAATTGATATCACAGGTATTACATTGCCGATTACCAAGCATAATTACCTTGTAACAGATACTGCCTCACTGGCCGGTATAGTTAAGGAAGCCTTTTTTTTGGCAAGAACAGGCCGGCCCGGACCGGTGCTGATAGATATACCTAAAGATGTTCTAACAGGACTGGCTGAGTTTAATTACCCTGAACAAGTTTCTTTGCCCGGATATAAACCTAAAGTTCAGGGGCATCCGGCCCAAATTAACAAGGCGGCAAAATTAATCAACGATTCTAAAAAGCCGCTTATAATTGCCGGGCGCGGAGCAATTATTTCGGAATCCTACAATGAATTAAAACAACTGGCCGAAACCGCTCAGATACCGGTAATTACTACATTGCTTGGTATTAGTTCCTTCCCCGAGTCGCATATTTTATCTTACGGTTGGCTGGGTATGCATGGAATGGCTTATGCCAATCTGGCAGTTGAAGAATGCGATGTAATGATTGCAATCGGGATGAGATTCGATGACAGGGTTACCGGTAAAATCAGCGGCTTTGCTCCCAATGCCAAAATCATACATATTGACGTTGACCCGGCTGAAATCGGTAAAAATGTCCGCGTTGATATCCCTATAGTCGGAGATATAAAACCCATACTGCAAAATCTAAATAAAGCGATTGAACAACAGGACCACATTGATTGGATATCCAGAATGGACTATTTACGCAAGGAACATCCATCCATTAATATTAGAGATGCTGATTGCATAATACCTCAATATGTAATCAGGCAAATATATGAGAGTACTCAAGGCAATGCGATAGTTGTAACCGGGGTCGGACAACATCAAATGTGGGCAGCACAACATTTCTGGTTCGACAAACCCAACAGCTTGATTACGTCGGGCGGATTGGGCACTATGGGCTACGGTCTGCCGGCTGCCATGGGTGCAAAAGTAGCCTGTCCTGATGAAAATGTGTGGTGTATAGACGGAGACGGCAGTTTCCAGATGAATATACAGGAGTTGGGTACGATAGCCAGGGAAAATATCGGAGTTAAAATTGCTATACTTAATAACGGCTTCCTAGGAATGGTAAGGCAATGGCAGGAGTTATTCTATCAAAGGCGATATGTTGCAACTCCGCTTAGCTGCCCCGATTTTGTAAAAGTTGCCGATGCATATAATATTCCGGGTATTACCATTAAAAATAAAATCGATGTTATCCCGTCGATTAAAACAGCGATGGAAACCGAGGGGCCTTTTTTGCTTAACTTTATTGTAGAGCCTGAAGAGAATGTTTATCCGATGGTTCCTGCCGGAGCTTCTCTCTCCGAAGTTTTAGAAGAACCGATAAAAAAAGTGAGGTGCAAGTAAATGTTAACGACAAAGCACACACTGGTAGCTATGGTTACCGATAAGCCGGGGGTCTTAAACAGAGCCGCCAGTCTTTTCAGAAGACGTGGTTTTAATATTGACAGTATAACCGTCGGGCATAGTGAGCTGCCGCATATATCCAGAATGACCATTGTTGTAATCGGTAATTCAGCCATGGTCGAACAGGTTAGAAAACAGCTTGAAAAATTAGTCGATGTAATAAAAGTGGCAGATGTTACCGGGGCAAAAACAATTATACGCGAACTGGCTTTAATAAAAGTAAATGCCCCCTCTACCACGCGCAGTGAAATAATGCAGATAGTTGATATTTTCCGTGCCAAGATTGTAGATGTATCTTCAGATTCGCTTATAATTGAAGCTACGGGAGACGAAGACAAACTATCTTCTTTTTATAACATGCTGCGAGGTTTTGGTATTAAGGAACTGGCAAGAACCGGTTGCGTAGCTATGATAAGGGGCGGTGCGAAATCCGCTGCTATTGATAAAGAATCGCTAAAAGATATACAATAGATAGACTATCTTTATTTGAAAATTTATTATCCGGGAAGGTTTTGATATGGCGACTATATATTATGATGAAGATTGTGACCTGAAATTATTAGAAGATAAGGTTATCGGTGTTATCGGTTACGGTAGCCAGGGACATGCACAAGCGCAAAATCTGAGAGATAGCGGACTAAAGGTAATTATCGCTGAAGTTGAAGGAAGTGATTGCTGGAAGAAAGCTAAAGAGGCGGATTTTGAGGTTTATACAGCCGACGTTGTTGCCAGAAAATCCGATGTAATCATGGTTCTTGCCCCGGATACCATTCAGGAAAAAATATATAAACAGTCTATTGAAGACGAGTTAAAACCGGGCAAGATGTTAATGTTTGCTCACGGTTTCAATATTCATTACGGGCAGATTGTGCCGCCGGCTGATGTAGACGTAACCATGATAGCGCCGAAATGCCCCGGTCATATGCTGCGAGAGACATATATTGAAAATTCGGGTCCTCCTGCTCTGGTTGCGGTATTCCAGGATGCCTCCGGCAAGGCTAAGGATTTAGCACTAGCTTACGCTAAAGGTATCGGCTGCAGCCGTTCCGGAGTATTGGAGACTACATTTGCCGAAGAAACAGAAACGGATCTATTCGGTGAGCAGGCGGTTCTTTGCGGTGGAGTTGCTTCACTTGTAAAGGCAGGTTTCCAAACACTGGTTGAGGCAGGCTATCAACCTGAAATAGCATACTTCGAATGTTTTCACGAACTGAAACTTATTGTTGACCTGATGTATAAAGGCGGTTTGAAGTATATGAATTATTCCGTAAGCGATACCGCCGAGTACGGAGGTTACACGCGTGGACCTCGTGTCATAAACGAGCAATCCTTCGATGAAATGGATGAAATACTCTCAGAAATTCAGGACGGCAGTTTCGCCAAGGAATGGATACTTGAAAACCAGGCGGGGTCGCCCGTATATAATTCATTGAAAAGAATGGAATCAGAAGAACTGATTGAAGAAGTAGGGGCTGAACTGAGAGAAATGATGCCCTGGTTAAAAAATAATAAGTAAGTGACAGAATATTGAATAACTCTTTATTAAATAAATTGAATACCGTCGTCCTTTCAATGGGAAATAATCTCATCCTTATTGGCCCCTCTCTACTAACGGGGAGGGGTTTCCATAGTCATGAGAACGAATATTTTCTATAAGGAAGGATATAATGGATAAAGTAGTTATTTTTGATACCACTCTGAGGGACGGAGAACAAGCAGCCGGCGCCTCGCTGAATATAAACGAAAAACTGGAAATAGCCCGCCAACTGGAAAGGTTGGGAGTAGATGTTATAGAAGCAGGATTTCCGGCTTCTTCACCGGGCGATTTTGAAGCGGTAGAATTGGTATCCCGCGAGATTCGCAATCCTATAATCTGCGGGCTTTCACGTGCAATAGCAGGTGATATCGATAAAGCGGCAGAAGCATTAAAAAGTGCAAAGCATCCTCGTATACATGTGTTTGTATCCTCATCTGATATCCACATTATGCACCAGTTAAAAAAGAGTAAGGAAGAAGTCCTGGAAATGGCGCAAAATATGGTAAAACGCGCCAGAGGATATGTGGAAGATGTAGAGTTTTCCCCTATGGATGCCAGTCGCTCCAACCCGGACTACATCTATCAGATGCTGGAAGCGATTATCGATGCAGGGGCAACCACATTAAATATTCCGGATACGGTTGGTTATTCAATACCGGAAGAATTCGGGCAGCTGATTGCCGGTATTTTTAAGAATGTCCCCAATATTAATAAAGCAAAAATTAGCGTACATTGCCACAACGATTTGGGGTTGGCTGTGGCCAATTCACTGTCAGCGATAAAAAACGGAGCCAGGCAAATCGAATGCACTGTTAACGGTATAGGTGAAAGAGCCGGTAACGCTGCATTGGAAGAAATTGTAATGATATTAAAAACACGTAGTGACCTGTTTGATGTGACGACCGGCATCAATACCGAACAAATATACAAGACCAGCCGCCTGGTAAGTGAATTGACGGGATTTCCTGTACAACCGAATAAAGCGGTTATCGGTGGTAATGCTTTCCGTCATCAATCGGGCATCCATCAGGACGGCGTAATGAAAATGTCCCGAACCTATGAAATTATGGACCCTAAAACTATCGGTTTACCGGGTTCCAGCCTGGTGATGGGAAAATCAAGCGGAAGACACGCCTTTAAAGAAAGACTGTCCGAACTGGGTTATAATCCGGCGGATGCTGATATCGACCGCTTGTTTATTGCATTCAAAGAGTTAGCCGATAAGAAAAAGGAAGTTACCGATAGAGATATCGAATCACTGGTAGCACAGGAAAAACGGGAAGGTATCATTGCCGAATCATACAAACTGGACAGGCTTCAGGTAACCTGCGGCGATAAAGGAGTACCAACCGCAGCTGTCAGACTAATCTGCAGCGATGGAAGTATTATTGCAGATGCCGCTCTTGGAACAGGACCTGTCGATGCCGTATATGAAGCTATTAACCGTCTGGTTAAAGTTCCCAATAAGCTGACCGAGTTTACAGTAAAATCCATTACAGAGGGAATTGATGCCATCGGCGAAGTACTTATTAGAATCGAAAGTGATGGAATAACATATACCGGTAGAGGCGCCGATACCGACATAATAGTAGCCTGTGCCAAGGCTTATCTTAATGCACTTAACAAACTATTAAGTGCCTAGTTGAAATAAGAGCCGTTTATAGGGGTGTAAGTATGCCTATTGAATTGGAAATGGTTCTGCGTGTATTACTGGCAATGGTGCTGGGCGGTATTCTGGGATTTCAAAGAGGACAAGCTGAAAAACCCGCCGGGCTAAGAGACCTTATATTGATATGTGCCGGTGCTGCCTTATTTACAGTAGTATCGGTATATGGATTCGGCATTACCGACCAGGCTAGAGTTGCCGCCGGTATAGTTACGGGTATCGGTTTTTTGGGTGCCGGGGTAATTCTGAGACGTGATGATTCTAATGTTGTTAAAGGTTTAACGACTGCGGCAACCATCTGGATTACAGCAGGTATCGGTATGGCAGCCGGTTCGGGTATGTATATATTAGCCGTAGCCGTAACCGTCATGGTATTTTTAGTGCTTATTTTGCCATGGCGATTTAATAAAAAAGACTAACCATCGAATTATTTATCAGGAGTAACACATTGACATTAATCGAAAAAATACTGGCAGCACACTGTGACAAAAAAATACTCAGCCCCGGGCAGTTTATAAATGTCCGTGTGGATATGGTTTTATCCAATGATATTACTGCTCCGATAGCTATTAAGGAATTTAAAAAAATCGGGGTAGGCAGGGTGTTTGACCCGGCAAAGGTTGTAATGGTTCCGGACCATTTTACGCCCAATAAGGACATAGCAGCCGCTGAACAAGCTAAAATGGTGCGTGAGTTTGCCCGCGAGCAAAGTATCAATTATTTCGAAATCGGGAAAATGGGTATCGAGCATGTGATTTTACCGGAATCAGGTTTGGTATTGCCGGGGGATGTTGTCATCGGAGCTGATTCTCACACCTGTACCTATGGCGCGCTGGGAGCTTTTTCAACAGGTATGGGTTCGACAGACATAGCGTCTGCCATGGCAACCGGTGATGTATGGATGAAAGTGCCGCCGACTATCAAGTTTATTTATCATGGTAAACTCGGTAATTGGGTAGGGGGGAAGGATTTAATACTGTATACAATCGGAGATATCGGTGTCGATGGCGCTTTATATTCCGCAATGGAGTTTCATGGCCGGGCGATTGATGAAATGGATATGGATGGCAGATTTACTATGGCCAATATGGCAATCGAAGCCGGAGGTAAAGCCGGTATATTTAAAGTAGATAGAAAGACTTTAGATTACATAAAGTCTAAATCAAATAGAAACTATACCGTTTATGAGCCCGATGCAGACGCTTCTTATGCTAAAGTTATTGAATATGATGTTTCAAATATCGAACCGCAGGTTGCCTGCCCGCACCTGCCTTCAAATACGAAACCGGTTAGCCAACTGAGTAATATTAAAATAGACCAATCGGTAATCGGCAGCTGTACCAATGGCAGGCTTGACGACCTGAGATTGGCTGCCTCGGTACTGAAAGGGAAAAATGTAAACTCTAATGTGCGCTGTATTGTAATACCGGGGTCACAAAGGATTTACCTGGAGGCAATGAAAGAAGGGCTGATTGAAATCTTTATAAATGCGGGAGCGGTTGTAAGTACTCCCACATGCGGCCCCTGCCTGGGCGGACATATGGGAATACTTGCTGCGGGTGAGAAGTGTATTTCCACTACCAACCGCAACTTCGTAGGCAGAATGGGAAGCACTAAATCAGAAGTCTATCTGGCTAATCCTGCGGTTGCAGCTGCCAGCGCTGTTGCGGGTTACATTGTCAGCCCTGAGGGAATATAGTTAAAATGAAAATGCTTGGATTTGAGAAACTGCTTGTTAACAGCCCCTGGAGTAAAAAAAGGGGATTGACACTGGCAAAGAAACTGTTGGAATTCGTTCAGTTTGATGACAGGACAGATTTCCTTGAAATCGGCTGCGGGAACGGAATAGTAAGTAAATATATTGCGAAAACGTATATGGGCAGTGTTACCGCCACGGATATAGATTCCAAGCAGATTGATGAAAATATATTAGCTGCAACCAAACTCTCAAATCTAAAATTTAAGGTAGTCGATGCCGTTAATCTTCCGTTTGAGGATAATAGTTTCGATGTAATTATATCCTTCGGTGTTTTACACCACATAGAGGGCTGGCAAAAAGCACTCTCCGAAATCAGTCGTGTTTTAAAACCCGGAGGCTACGTTGTTTATGCCGAGGTTATATATCCGGAAGGAATATCCGAGATGGATAAAGTTTCCAGATTCAGCTTCGGGCTTGAAAGCATAGATATAGATGAAGTTCAGGACTTTTTTGATACCAATGGCTTTGAGGAGATTCATTCGTTACTGGAAAAATCTCTTGTATGTCAAAATTATGAAGCGGTTTACAAAAAAAGTGCTTAATACACAGTCTATCATCTGATACTGAATATAAATTGGTTAAGTATATTATATAAAGGAGCTGTCCTCTTAATGTTAAAAGGGAAGGTTTTTAAGTACGGAGAAAATGTCGATACGGATGCTATTATTCCGGCACGCTATCTGAATGTTTCCGAACCGTGCGAGCTTGCAAAGCACTGTATGGAAGATATAGACCTTGAATTTGTCGGTAAGGTCAATATGGGCGATATCATAGTTGCCACTACCAATTTTGGCTGTGGCTCCTCCAGAGAGCATGCGCCGATAGCCATTAAAGCTTCCGGTGTTTCATGTGTTATTGCTAAAAGTTTTGCACGCATTTTCTTCCGCAACGCCATAAATATCGGTTTACCGGTACTTGAATGCAGTGAAGCTGTGGATAACACAAACAGCGGCGAGATTCTGGAAGTTGATTTATCAAATGGTAAAATTAAAAATTTAAATAACGGAAAAGAGTTTACCGCTGAGCCTTATCCGGATTTTATGGCGGAATTGATTTCAGCCGGCGGACTTATCGAATACACAAGAAATAGATTGGAGAAGGATTAAATGAAATTTAACATTGTTGTTTTGCCCGGTGACGGCATAGGCCCGGAGATAATTGATGAATCGGTAAAAGTAATGAATGCCGTCGGCAAAAAATTCGGGCATGAGTTTAATTGTGAATACGCCCTTATCGGTGGCGTAGCTATTGATGAAGAGGGAACTGCCTTATCACAGGAAACTATAGATAAATGTAAAAAGAGTGACGCAGTATTATTAGGCGCTGTCGGTGACCCGAGATTTGACGACCCACAGGCGCCTGTTCATCCGGAAGATGGTTTACTGGCAATCCGCAAGGAACTGGGTTTATTTGCCAACCTGAGACCAGTGTGTTCCTATCCTTCATTGTTGGACCACACCAATTTCAAACCTCAGGTGCTAAAGGATGTCGATTTCATTTTCGTCAGAGAGTTGACAGGAGGTTTATACTTCGGGCAACCCAAAAAGAGGTGGGAAGATAGTGACGGCAGGTGGGGGATTGATTCGATGTTGTATTCCGAACATGAAATCGCGCGTATAGTAAGAGTTGCTTTCGAGATTGCACGCACCCGCAAAAAGAAATTGATATCTGTAGATAAGGCTAACGTTCTTCAATCCTCAAGATTATGGAGACAGGTTGCTGTTGAAATTTCAAAGGAATACCCGGATGTTGAATTGGAACATATGCTGGTTGATGCCTGTGCCATGAGGCTTATACAGAATCCAAGATATCTTGATGTCCTGGTTACCGAGAATACATTCGGCGATATATTGACCGATGAAGCATCTATGCTTGGCGGTTCGCTGGGAATGTTGGCATCTGCCAGCCTGGCGGGTGTCCCAAAAGCCGGCGAAAGAACACTCGGAATGTATGAGCCCAGCCATGGCAGCGCACCGCGTCATAAAGGACTCAATGATGCCAATCCGATTGCTACAATTTTAAGTATGGCTATGATGCTGAATTATTCATTCGGACTCTCAAAAGAAGCAGCGGCTGTTGAGGATGCCATCAGTAAGGTTCTATCAGAAAATTATGCAACTTATGATATAATGGGTGAAGGCTCAACTAAAGTAACCACTAGCCGGATGGGTGATTTAATCGCCGAAAGGATATAAGGTAAAAGTTATATGTCTATACAGCTTTACGACACAACTCTGAGAGACGGAGCGCAAAAAGAAGGGATATCCTTTTCTGTTGTCGATAAGCTGAATATTGCCGGTAAACTTGATGAGCTGGGTATTCATTACATAGAAGGCGGATGGCCCGGTTCAAATCCCAAAGATATCGAATTTTTTAATAAAGCACATGAATTGAATTTAAAAAATGCCAAACTGGTTGCTTTTGGAAGCACCAGAAGGGCAAACGGAAAAGCAGAGGACGACGCGACACTGGCTTCACTTGTTGAAGCTAAAACCGATATTGTCACACTTGTTTCAAAATGTTCAGCCCGACAGGTAACGCAGGTGCTGGAAACCACCCTGGAAGAAAATATAAATATGATAACGGATTCAACCGAATACCTGAAAGGCAAAGGGATATCCGTTTTTATTGATGCCGAACATTTTTTCGATGGTTTTAAAGATAATCAACAATATGCTCTGGATGTTCTTATCGCTTCCGAAAAAGCGGGGGCTGATTGTCTGGTATTATGCGACACGAACGGAGGCACTCTGCCGGATGAAGCGTTTGACGCTGTTAAAAAAGTGTGCGAGGTAACTTCGATACCAATAGGTATTCATGCTCATAATGACAGCGAACTTGCGGTTGCAGTTACGCTTGCCGCAGTGAAAGCCGGCGCTACACATGTACAGGGGACAATTAACGGTTTCGGAGAGAGATGCGGAAATGCCAACCTTTGTTCAATCATTCCCAATCTTAAACTTAAAATGGACATAGATTGCATCAGCGATAACAATCTGACAAAACTCTCTGAAGTAGCCAGTTATATAAATGAAACGGCTAATCTTAAACCAAATCCGTCACTGCCATATGTCGGTAGCAGTGCTTTCAGCCACAAAGCAGGATTACATGTTTCCGGTTTAAGCAAGTGGTCAGGCAGTTACCAGCATATAGACCCGGCACTGGTAGGCAATAAATCACGCATGTTAATATCCGAGCTGTCAGGCAGATCCAATATTGTTCACAGAGCCAGTCAAATCGGTGTTTCATTACCTCCCAAGGGGAAGGAAGCGCAGCAATTGCTGGAGAAGGTCAAGGACCTTGAAAGCCGTGGTTTTCAATATGAAAATGCCGAAGCATCCTTCGATTTGCTGGTTCACAGAGCCCAGTCAGATTATCAATCACCTTTTGAACTGGTCGATTTCATGGTAATAATAGAAAGCCGGAGGCGTTCACCCACAACTCATAATAGTGACGAAGCGCTTTCCGAAGCAATGGTAAAAGTCAGAGTTGACGGTCAAATAATGCATACTGCATCAGAGGGTAACGGCCCGGTCAATGCTATGGACAAAGCCTTGAGGAAAGCATTGATACAATCATATCCACAGCTTTCCTGCATTCAGCTTGTGGACTATAAAGTACGCATACTGGATTCGAAAAATACTGCATCACAGGTGCGGGTGCTTATAGAATCTACCGACGGTGCAGACCACTGGAACACAGTAGGAAGCTCGGCAAATATTATCGAGGCAAGCTGGCTGGCACTGGCAGACAGCCTCGAGTACTGGCTGATAAAGAATAAATAGCATCAACTCTGCTTTGTCCAGAAATCGAGGCTCAGGTATTTCCAGCCACCGTCGGGAAGCACTGCCACAATGTTTCCTTCTTCGATGCTATTTGCGATTTTAACTGCCTGATGTATCAAAGCACCTGAGGACTGCCCGCAAAAAATCCCTTCAGTTCTCAACAGTGTTTTGGCAGCTTCGTTAGCCTGCGTGCTGGTTACGCATACCCTCTCGCTGACAAAACTCAAATCCAAAACGGGTGGTATGAATGTTTCAAGGCATCTTAGTCCCTGAATGCAATCTCCGGGCGGCGGCTCTACTCCGATTGTCTTAACTTGTGGGAAATTTTCTCTTAGCCTTTTAGTTACTCCGACAATTGTCCCGCCCGTTCCGATACCGGCAATAAGGTAATCGATTTTATCGTAAGGAAAGTCATCAAGTATTTCCACACCGGTAGTTTCATAATGAGCTATTGGATTGGCGGGATTGGCAAACTGGTCGGGCATGTAATATTTATCGCTTTTAGAAACCATTTCCTTAACCGTGTTCATTGAACCGAGCACCCCTTTATCGGCTTCCGTTAAAATAAGCTCAGCCCCGAAAACCCTTATAAGCTGCTGCCTTTCTTTACTCATATTTTCCGGCATAACAATTGTGACATTGTAACCCATTTTTTTACCCAGCCAAGCCAAAGATATTCCGGTATTTCCGCTGGTCGCTTCGATAATAGTTTTATCCTTATTAAGCTGACCTGTTTTTACAGCTGTATCCAGCATATATTTCGCTACGCGGTCTTTAGTGCTGGCGCTACCTCCCAGGTTTTGCCCTTCCAGTTTTGCTAATATATGAACTTTTTTATTTTTGACAATATCGGGCAGTTCTACCAATGGTGTATGTCCAAGGGCTTCGAGAGCATTATTGAAATACATTGCATTATCCTCCAATATTGCGTAGATTATAACATCAATAGTATCAGGATTAAAAATATCTAATACAGCTTTATGATTGCAAACTAATTTGTTATAGTATAAATGTAACCATTAAAATAATAAATAGTAAAGGATTGGAGTTATGGCTGATATCAAAAGCTTTCGCGAAATTGCTATGGAGAAGATTGCCGCAATCGAAGAGGCCTCTGAAGAAGAGCAATTAAAGTGGAAATTCATACCCGAAGGCGAGAAGCTGGCAGCGGTATGTCTGGATAAAGGTAAGGAAATCAAATCCGAAATAGAGAAGTATGATGAGAAGTTAAGGCTATTCGTTTTACAGGGGGCAGAGAGGGTATTTATCAGTAATATCAACCTGCCTAAAAACGATATTCTTAAGGAGAAAAATGAGAAGGCCATGAATAACCTGCTTTTTATAAAAAAGGATAAAAAGGCAGTAACGGATGTATTCGACAAGATTAAATATATCTTTGAACATTACAACACGCAGGGCAAACAACAGAAAGAACAATCCTACGAACTGCTAAAAAACGATTTTCAGAACAAAGTAGAGCAGGCACTTGCACAAAAGGTTGGAGCGGGTAACAATATCGAGCTGAATATTGAAAGTTTGCCCCAGTTCCAGGAAGAGTGGAGTAAGGTTTTAGTTCAAATCGATAGTCAGTATAACAACTATCTGAATGAATATAAACAAAATCTGAAAGAAATAAAATAAATCCATTTTTATGCGAAAGACAATGAGCAACTACAACGATAGAATAGAATACGCAGCAGACAATACTAAAATAATAAGATTTCCAAAGCAGAAATTGTCTACTTTCGGGCAAACCAATATCAAATATTATATGGTTACCGAACCTATATACGGCGAGTTTGAAGCAACTGATGCTGAAACGATAGTCAGACAGGGCTATGTCATAGCTGAAAAGCCCAGAATAATAACACCATATTATATGTCCCGATTGGAAGGATTCAGTTCTGAAGCAAAGAATTATTTTTCTAAAATCGGCCAATTATACGGCGCCGACTCGCCCGGAATATACTATTCTTATAGCAATCAATCGAAAAATCTCTCCATTCTTTCAGAATGCATTGAATCAGTTGTGGATAAACTTAATGAAGAAATCGAGGGCAAAGCAGAAAATCTATCAGCCATCATAGTAGGGCAGGATGACCTTTGGGACGTTTCCCTTTTAAAATTCATTTACGAACTCACTCAGAGTTCCCTGTATAATAATCTTAACCAATTCGAGGCTATGGGTTTATTAAATATTGATTCTTCGGGGATACCGAATGATGCCCGATTAATAATAGAAGAGTTATTTGAAAAACTTGCGAGGGGGAAAATTACACCGGGTATTTTGAAAAAAGAATTACAACACTGGGGATTATTTGAGATATACCAGGACCGCTTTTTTGCTGCTCTGCAATCCGGTAAATAGCTATTGATAATAAGCCAGCGCAAGTGTGCCTCTCCCGATAGAATATCCGATTACGGGACTAACCTCCGTAATAAATAATTCCGTGCAGTTAAACTCTCTTTCCACTTTCTTTTTAAGATTGTTTGCCTCTTCGGATACATCTGTATGCATTACAGCCATATGAACACTGTTACCTCCGACCTCACGTTTGATTATTTCTAGCATTTTACTAATACCTCGATTGCTGCTTCTGACAGCGCTAACAAAATGAACCACTCCGTCAGTTATTGTTATTAAAGGCTTAACACCCAGCACTGAACCCATTTGTGAAGCTATTTTTGGGATTCTGCCTGTACGATAGGCGTGTTCAATAGTGTCAAGAACCAGATATACCTTAACCCTTTCCTTTATTCTTTTTGCAGTACTCAATACACTTGCCAAATCTTTGTTTTGCGCAGCTTGTTTTGCCGCTTCCATCGCTATAAACCCCTGTGATGCCGTAGCATTCGCTGAATCCAATATCTCAATTTGGGCGTCAGGCACCGCTGTCTTTACATTATCGGCAGCAATTCTGGCTACATTATATGTAGTGCTCAACTGCGAGGAAACGGTGATACATAATATGTCATAGCCCTTTCTTGCCTTTTCGGTAAATATGTCGATATAGTCAACCGGGTTTGAGGGTGCAGTAGAAAATGAATCCGGGCTTTTTTCCAGAAACCTGTATGCTTCTTTAGAAGATAAGTCGATTCCGTCCCTGTATATAATTCCATTGTAGAGTATTTTCATCGGGACAATCTCTATTTTGTGCTTTTTAGCCTGCTCATGGGTTAAACATGCCACACTGTCCGTAATAACACAGACCTGTTTCATAGTAAACCACCCAAATAAGACAACATTATACAGGGGATTTATTGTTGCGATTGTATTATATCACAATCTATAGTGTATTCAATCGGGTATATTCATTCCAGTATATTGTTGACATGATTCGTATAAAATAGTATATTGAACAAAAGTATTCGGTAATCTTAAAAAGTTATTAATAACTAAACCCTCCGAGTTGTAAGTGCCTAACAGCTTTATGCTTATGGATTACAGCCGGTTAAGGTATATGGGAAACTTCTATACCGCCCGTGTTTGGAAAGGGGGGATAATATTTTGTGTTGATTTATTATGCCTCCTTCGGGAGGTATTTGTTTGAGTAGCATTTGTAAGACAAAATAACAATCAATATCAAAAATAAGCCGGAGGCATCATGACACAACTTTTTGATACTTATCATCGCAATATCAATTATATGCGTATTTCTATTACAGACCGTTGCAATATGAGATGCATATACTGCAATTCACACCTCGCACCGCATTTAAATCACGATGAGATATTAAGATATAAAGAAATTCAAAAAATCGTTAAAGCGGCTGCCAGGCTAGGTGTTAAAAACCTTCGTATTACCGGCGGAGAACCTCTGGTCAGACCGGATGTAGGCGCATTGATAGAACTGTTATATCTTATTGAGGGAATCAATGATATATCGCTGACAACTAACGGTGTATTTTTGAAAAAATATCTCGATGAGCTAATGGAGGCAGGGTTAAACAGAGTAAATATCAGCCTTGATAGCTTTAACCCCGATAAGTTCAAATATATTACGGGCGGCGGTAATCTGGACGATGTGCTGAAAGGCATTGATTCTGCAATTGAGGCAGGCTTGGACCCGGTAAAGATAAATATGGTGCCTATTATGGGCATCAATGATGATGAGATAATCGAATTTGCCAAGAAGAGCATTACTCACGGGTGGAATGTTCGTTATATCGAATACATGCCTTTCGCTGATTCCTCGGAAGACAAGAAAAAGATGATAGCGATCGATGACATAAAAAATATGATTGTAAATAGCCTGGGAAACTTGGAACCTTGCGGCGTTGCATCCGGAAACGGACCGGCTAAATATTACACATTGGATAATTCAAAAGGCACAATCGGATTTATCGGAGCTATGAGCCACAACTTTTGCTCCGAATGCAACAGATTCAGACTTACCGCTGACGGCCGTCTGATGCCATGCCTGCTTCGTGATGATGAAATAGATATAAAAGGCCCCCTCAGGGCAGGCGCCAGCTTAGAAGAACTGGAAGAAGTTATAAAAAAAGCAGTAGCTATGAAACAGGAAAAGCATCCTGAATCGGACGAAATGGATTTGAAAAAGAGACAAATGTGGCAAATAGGCGGGTAATAATATTAATCGGAGTAAAATTATGAATGAAGAATTGACTCATATTAATGATAAGGGTGAAGCTAAAATGGTTGATGTTTCACCTAAAGATGATACTGTTCGCGAGGCGTTTGTTACCGGCGGGGTAAGAATGAAACCTGAAACGCTGGACAAAATAAAGCAAAACCAGATGAAAAAAGGTGATGTTCTGGCAGCTGCCAGAATTGCCGGTATTCTGGGAGCAAAGAAAACCCCTGATTTAATTCCTCTATGCCATACTATACTGGTAAGCGAAATCACTATTGACTTTGAGTTTATCGGCGAGGATTACATCGAGATAAAGACTATGGCTAAAAGCACCGGAAAAACCGGAGTTGAAATGGAAGCAATGACGGCAGCAGCTGTTAGCGCTCTAACTATTTATGATATGTGCAAAGCTATAGACCGCGGTATGTCAATAGAAAATATTTGCCTGCAAAAGAAAAGCGGCGGTAAAAGCGGAACATATATCAAGCCGTAAAGTTTACTTAATAACCTAAAACAAGTTTATACAAACCGCAGCCCCTTCTTCAATGGTTGCGGTTTCGTCATCTAAAATAACATAACCGTCCGCTTTGGCAATATTTAGTAATCCTTTATTATCGCTTGTTAGCGGGAAGGCCCTGTCGCCCTCTATTTTAACGGGTAAAAAGCGCCCTGTAGTATTACTTGAGACATCTATATTTTCAGCAATTTTTGCGGTATAGTTCATATTATAAATGCACGGAATCTGAGCCATCTTTCTTAATGCCGGCACCAGCAGAACATAAGCGTTTATCAGGCATGAAGAGGGGAATCCGGGAGTTCCCAGTATCGGTTTGCCTTCCGAAATAACAAACATACCGGATTTGCCGTTTGCCTGTTTAATTTTGAACGATGGGACTCTGCCCATTTTTTGTAGTATTTCGGTAAGAAAATCCTTATCTCCTTTAGAAGAACCGCCCGAAATGAATACAAAATCCGAAACTTTTAACGCCTCTTCTATTACATACCTTATTTGCGAAGGATTATCACCGACTATTCCGAATTTTAAAGGCAAACAGCCGTTTTCAACAATTATGGAAGCAACAGTATATGAATTAATATCGTATATTTGTCCATCTTTTAGTATATCATCGACTCCACTCAATTCTTCTCCGTTTGAAATAATAGCGACTTTCGGTTTTTCATAAACTTTTACCTTTGAAATACCTTGGCTGGCCAACAAACCTATCCTGGAGGGGTTTAAGAAGGTTCCCTGTTTTAGCAGAACTCTGCCTTTTTTTATTTCCTGCCCCTCGGATTCTATATTATCTCCATAGCCTATAGACTCATATACGCATAATCTGCCGTTTTCAATGCCGGTTTTTTCAATTTCCACAACAGCATCGGCACCATCCGGAATTTTAGCACCGGTAGTAATACTTACGCATTCATTTTCAGAAACATATTTTTTGGATACGCCCCCGGCATACAAATAATCGATAATATCAAATATTTTCGGATTATCCTCAGAAATTCCGGCGGTATCCTTTGCCTTTACGGCATAGCCATCCTTCAGAGCACGATTGAACGGTGGGATGCTTTTCAAAGCAGTGATTTCTTCTGCCAGTACTCTATGAAGGCTGCTATCCGGACTAACAGGCTCGATTCTTGATACCGGTTTTATAGCGGCATAAACATAGCTGTCGGCTTCATTATAGCAGGGGGGAGTTTCAAAAATGTTCATCTGGATGCCTCTCTTACAAGATGAGATAGTTCAGGAATGATTATGTTCTCCATCGCCAGCTTAACAGCTTCCAGGGAGCCCGGAAGTGAGATAATAACCTTTCCTTCAATAATACCTGCCATTGCTCTGCTTAATATGCTTCCGGTGCCTATCTCCTGATAAGTGAGATTTCTGAATAGTTCTCCGAAACCATCCATTTTTTTGGACAATAACGGAGATATTGTTTCGATGGTGATATCCATATGGCTTGCGCCTGTCCCACCGCTGGTAACAATTGCCTGTGTCAAACCATCTTTGAATACTTTATCAATAGTATCAAGTATTGCGCTTGCATCATTTTGTATAATTGAATACGCAGTAACATTATTCCCGCATTCCTTAAGGCGCGACATTATATATTTTCCGGATTCATCGGTCTGTTCAGTTCTTGATCCGGAAATGATGACTACAGCACAATTTACACTAACCGGTACATGATGTTTATGTTCCTGATATCCCATTTTATTATCCTGTCTTTTGATTTGTAATCCATTATACTAATACTCTGGATAAAGGGCAAAAAATATTGGCATTTATTTTACAGCGTATTTTCTTGATGATTTATTTTGTTATCGCTATAATAGCTTAAATAGAGAATAATATCCTGACATCTCTCAAATAAAGACGGACGGTATCATATGAATAACAGGTTATCACGCCGGGATTTTATAAAGTTTACGGCGGCAGGAGCGGGAGCATTAGCCCTAGGAGCTGTCGGTGTTAATAGATTATTTGCTGAACCTGATTTGAAAACATACGAGGAAACCCAGGTTTTACTGGGGACATTTGTTACCATTAAAGCAGTTGATACCGATGAAAATAATGCTCGTAGTTTGGTTAGAGCTACCTTCGAAGAGATAAATCGCTTATCGGCTGTCTTTAGCCGCTTTGACTCAAGAAGCGAACTTTACAACCTCAACCGAACAGGATATATCGATGGGGCTTCAGACGACCTGATTTCCATTTTGAGGTCCTCAATTCAGTATTCAGAGGTAACTGGTGGTCTTTTTGATGTAACCGCTCTCCCGCTTCTGGAACTGAATCAAGAGAGTTTTAATAAAAATAATACTCCCCCTGATGGAGAAACAATAACTGAAGCAAAATCGCTGGTAGGTTATCAAGCAATTGACATAAATGGAAATGGTATTACACTGAAAAAATCCGGCGCACATATTACACTGGACAGCATAGCAGTAGGATATATTGTAGATAAAGCAGCCGCACTACTGGGGCAGGGAGATGTAAATAACGTCCTCATTAACGGGGGTGGGGAAATTTATCCCCGTGGTATTAAGAATGACGGCAATCTTTGGACCATCGGCATAGCTAATCCCAGAGATAATTCAAGCTATCTCTCCGTTATAGAGTCTGCTGATTGGGCAATTTCGACATCCGGTGATTATCAAGCCTATTTTACCGATGACTATCTTTATAATTTCATAATCGACCCCAGAACGGGTGTATCACCGACAGAGCTAGCCAGCGCAACCGTAATTGCCAAGGATACCATAGGCGCCGATGCCCTCTCCACAGCCTGTATAATTATGGGCAAAAATGACGCCCTGAATTTGATAGAAAGCCTGCCCGGCACGGAAGCCCTGCTGGTGGATAAAAATATGAACTGCTATCGTTCAAGCGGGTTTCCTGACGGAATTTCCTAGATAAAGCAATATTTGACCCATTTTACAGTTTTGAATGCAGATACAAGTACTACTGAACGAAATCGCGATAGTCGTTTCCTGAAACTTCTTCGTCTCTTGGCCTGTTCCTCTCCTCGATATCCTTGTTAATAGATGGTATTTCTTCAGGCGGTAAATTGGAATACTCTATCCATTGCTTGTAAAGCTTCCTCATTTTTCGTTCAGGTCCGATATTCTCTTTGATACTTTCTATTACCGGTTTTGCCGCCTGGTGAATAATTTTTCCGGGTTCTGTTCTTTGAGATGATTCAGCTTTTCCGGAAATCAATAGTTTTTTCCCGCAATGGGGACAAAAAGCAGCTTTAATAATGAGCTTTTCCCCGCAATATGGGCAAAATTGCATCGCGTTAACATCTTCTTCACTATGCAATTCATCCCCGCAAAAAGGGCAAAAAGTAATGTTCGCCGGGAAGCGGGATTTATCTATGTCTCTTCCACAAGATGAACATTTCATTATATTCTCCTGTTATCCTAACTCAGTTATAGTCCAACTGGACTGGCTGGTCGGGGTTATTATAGCACGCAGACATTAAATTGTGAACACTCCCCATAACCTTTAAGTTACGCCCGATATGTTGCAATAATCTAATCCACAAGTTAAAATGTCGAGGAGAGTATTCATATGAGAAAAAAAACTAATAAAGACAATGATATAATCGAGGTATCGCTTAAAGGCGATTCGGTATCGGAATCACCCTATAAAGCTAAGGGCAAGGTTTGGGTTGAAAAAGACGGCGAAGTCTATATGGGTTGGGGCAGGGTAGAGCTATTGGAACAAATCGACAAACTCGGCTCAATTGCTGCTGCCGCCCGAAAAATGGGAATGGGGTATCGTAATGCCTGGCTTGAAGTGGAAGAAATGAACAGATTAGCTCCCAAGCCTCTGGTAATTAAAATGCTGGGAGGAGCCGGCGGCGGTCAGGCAATCTTAACTGCCGAAGGGCAGAAGATTATTAACGAATACAAGGAATTACGTGCCCGCTTTTTGGAATTTTTGGAAAGATTCGGGTAATACGAATAAGGTTCGAGACAATATATTTACAAAGTTAATATAAATAAAAGCTGCTGAAAACGTAATAAAAATCAGCAGCTTTTTGTTTTATGGAAGTACAAAATACTAAATTCTACAAAACAGTTACCTTTAAACTGCTACTAAAATCGGGGTGAGAGGGCTCGAACCTCCGACCTCAGCGTCCCAAACGCTGCGCGCTACCAACTGCGCCACACCCCGTAGACTAATCAAACGACGCAAATATCAAAAAATGTTTTACATTTTATCTAATTGACTATCTGCAATCCGGACATAACTCAAAAGCGCTCAGCGGTAAATTGGCCTGCTCAGACATAAACTTAATCTGCTGTTCGGGCGCCCAATTAAAACCGCACTTTGCACATTTTTTCAACTTGAATTCTTTTCGACCACTGGGAGTAATCATTAACCTGCTATCCCCGATATCTTCTATTATTATAGCATCGTCCGCACATATGTATGCACAGGAACCGCACACAATACATTTATCAAAATCGAAGACAATCGAACCATTTCCTTTTTCATCTTCTACATAACTTATTGCTTCTCTTCCAACGGTTTTGCGGCATACACCCACACACTTTTTACAAAGAATGCATTTATCTTTTGTATCATTGATAATTTCTTTCATTTTATTCCTCCGTACCTGTCTGTCCGCAGCGAGCGCTCATCTCAGCTTTTTCTTTAATCTCTTCGTACTTCTCGGTAACTTTCTGTTGAATCTGCTCCAACATTTCAGGACTTAAATGACGGAATCTCTTCTGCAGGCCGGTATAATCAGTTATGGGAAGCAATTTTGGAAAATCAACCGTAATTCTGTATTTTCCGTTCTCTACTTCATATAACGGGAATACTCCTGTTTTAGCAGCCAGTCTTCCAATCTTTACCGACAGTTCTCCGGCACAACCCCATCCGGTAGGGCAAGCTGATAATATCTGTATATACGCCGGACCTTTTGCCTCCAATCCCTTTTTTACCTTCTCCATCAAATCGAACGGGTAACTGGGATTGGCAGTAGCAACATAAGGAATATTATGCGCTACCGCAATGCCGGGCATATCCTTTTTCCATGCAAATTGACCTATGCTCTCTTTTCCGGCCGGTGAAGTTGTTGTTGAGGCTCCGAAGGGAGTTGCAGAAGATCTTTGAATACCGGTATTCATATATGCTTCATTATCAAAACAGATATAAAGGAAATCATGTCCTCTTTCCATCGCGCCGGATAACGCCTGTAACCCGATATCTATAGTAGCGCCATCGCCACCGATTGCTACAATTTTGGTATTTTTATCCTCTATTATTCCTTTACGCACCATCGCTTTGCGAGCCGATTCGATTCCTGAAGCAACCGCCGCCGTGTTCTCAAAAAGGGTATGAATCCAGGGAACACGCCACGAAGTATACGGCATTTGCGATGTAAATATTTCAACACAGCCGGTAGCATTTACCACTATAACGTTTTGCCCTATTGCCTTAAAAGCTAATCTGACAGCCAAAGCTTCACCGCAACCGATACAGGCGCGATGCCCAGGTGCGAAATTTTCTTTCTTGGTTATTAACTTGGGAACGTAAATTGTACAATTTTCCATTATTCCCTCACCCCATATATCTCGAATTCATTTTCACTACCGTTTTCGGCAATGTCTATACCTTTTTTAATTAATTCTTCAAAGTTGCCAACGGTTATGTCTCGACCGCCCAAACCGCCGACAAAGTTAACTATCTTCGGTTTTTTGGAAACATCATATAATGCAGATTTAATTTCCATACCAACAGGACCACCGGCTGAACCGAAAGATAAAGCTCTATCAAGGATTATTAATACATCGGCGTTTTCAATCGCTTTTCTTAGTTCATCGGTCGGGAAAGGACGCCACAGACGAAGCCTTAATAAACCTACGTTTTCACATTCAGCCTTTTCTCTCATTGCGTCAATAGCCGTCATAGCAGTTTCGCTGTAACTTCCCATAGTCAACAAGAGGATTTTTGCATCATCGCAACGATAACTTTCAACCGGTTTGTATTCTCTGCCAAAAATTTCCGCAAATTCTTTCCATGCTTTTAATATAGTCTCTTTTGATTTCTGCAGGTTTACTTCCTGTGCCCATTTGGTCTCTGTATAGATAGCGGGCGGGGCAAAATCGCCCATTGCCTGGGGTCGTGCCGGGTCTAAAAAGAACGGATATTTATTAGGCGGAAGAAAAGCATCAACCTGACTTTGTTCCGGCATCATAATCGGCTCGATAACGTGCGACAAGTGAAATCCATCCAGATGCACCATTGTCGGCAATAATACATTGTTATCTTCCGCAATGCGAAATGCACATAAAGCAATATCGACAACTTCCTGCCCGTTTTCAGTAAAAATCTGTATCCAGCCGGTATCCCTGCAAGCCATTACATCTGAATGGTCACCCCAAACGCTGATAGGGGCTGATAATGCCCTGTTGGCAACTGCCATAACTATCGGGAGTCTCATTGCACTGGCAACATATAAACATTCATGCATCAGCTCAAGCCCCTGACCGGCAGTAGCAGTAAACGTTCTGGCACCGGCAGCGGCAGAACCCATACAAGCGCTCATTGCAGAATGTTCCGACTCAACAGGAATATATTCGGCATCCAGTTCACCGTCGGCAACCAGTTCCGCTAAATGCTCTACAATGTGAGTTTGAGGAGTAATCGGATAAGCCGCAACAACATCAGTATTGGCCATACCTACAACATCTGCGAGGGCAATGGATACTTCAATACCTACCCTTTTTGACATTATTCTTCCTCCTTCATGGTTATTACAAATGTAGGACACTCATGTGCGCAAATACCGCATCCTTTGCAATAAAAGAGATCAGCAACAAAATAGCCCTCTTCGTTCTGATTAATGCAGCCTTCAGGGCAGAATATCTGGCACATACCGCACTTAATACACTTATTGAAATCATAAGTAGGCTTTTGTGAACGCCAATCACCGGTTTTATACTGACTGGCGTTACCGGGTTCGGTGACTATGCCACCAACCTCGATTTCTTTCCAGGTCAGCTCATTTTCTGATTTACCCAATTGCTTTTTTCTCCTTAATCAGGGTATTTTCATAAGCCTTTTTCATAGCGCTTATATTTTTTTCTGCTAATCGACCAAACCTCTTGTTTAAAGGTTCAAGCAGCGATTCTACATTTACAACGCCTTTGGCTTTAACCAGTGCTCCAATCATAGTAGTATTCACAATAGGCACACCCAGTGTCTCTTTTGCAATACTGGTTGCGTCTATTACAGCCAGTTTCTGATTATCACCCAGTTTGATATCGATACTATCCAATGCCTGACGAGTATTGATTACAAGCATGCCGTCTTCCTTGAGACCGGCGGTCACATTCACAATGTTCAATAAACCGGGGTCGAGTACAACAACGACGTCGGGGTAAACCACACCTGCTCTGTTTCGAATGGGTTTATTATCGTCTATTCTGATGTAAGCCTGAACCGGAGCGCCTCTTCTTTCCGGCCCGAAACTAGGAAACGCCTGTGCATATTTTCCTTCACCGATAGCAGCTTGCGCCACTACTTCAGCAAGTGTAACAGCACCCTGACCTCCACGACCATGAATTCTGATTGCAATAGGTTCGTTTAATTCCATCTATACAACCCCTTTTTCTTAATATAACCGCCCCTGGAGAGACTCGAACTCTCGCTCCCAGCTCCGGAGGCTAGTGCTCTATCCAACTGAGCTACAGGGGCAATAACACATTTTACCCTATTATTACGAAGTTAATCAATCGGCTTTTTATTACATTGATGTGCACAGATTTCTTACACATAGTGTTTAAAGAATATTACCCGGAATTCAAAGGAGATTGTTCTTTAATTTTTATATGTACAATAAGATCGCCTTTTAATTTATTTTTAGTCAAACCCATCCCTGTCAGTCTGATTTTAGTCCCTGACTTAATCCCGGATGGTATTTTAAGGAGAAGCTTCTTTTCCCTCTTTCCTCTTTGATAAATGATTTCCTTTTCAACACCGGACAAAGCTTCCTGTGAAAGTATATCAAGCTCTGTTTGAATATTCAGATCCGGTTTATATTCAATTCCGAACAATTTTTTTAGTATAAACCGAGTTATACGGTTAATTAAATTTGTTGCCACACGTTCCATTAAACCCGGCTTATAAGCATTGGTTTGAGAGGAAGCCCGGCTATAATCAGTATTGGTATTACCCATATTGGTATAGAATCTGAATACGGTATTCCCGTTAGCAAAAGATTGTCCGAAAAAATCCCTGTCAAATCTTAATCCGGCTTGACTGAACATACGATTTAATTCCTCATAAAAAGCCTGATTGGTAAACATTCCATTAAAAATATCCTGCTGGGAGAAATTAAAACCCTGATGCCCCGTACCGGCAAACGCTCCTTTTTTTGCCATATCGTACTGCTGCCTCTTGCTCTCATCACCAAGTACGGCAAACGCTTCGTTAATCTCTTTGAATTTAGCTTCGGATTCTTTTTCATTGCCCGGATTCTTATCGGGATGATATTGGAAAGCCAGTTTTCTAAATGCACTTTTTATTTGTTGCTGGTCTGCTTTTTTTGAAACTCCAAGAATTTTATAATAATCTTTCATAATTTTTTATTTCCGGAATAATGCACTGTGCAAGATGAGTTTAGATGTTATAATACTAATAACACGTATTGTATAATTATATAGTAGTATTGCATTTGTTTCCAACAAAGCTCTTAATAATGAAAATCAAAGTACTTATTAGCTCAGTTTTATTCGTTGCTTGTATATTGCTTGGTTCCTGCCAAACAGCAAATGATTTTGACCGTTCATTGAATAATATAATTAATCCTTATCGTTTCAGTATATTTGAATGGGAAATCAGGACTTTAACAGCAGAAATGGAACAGATTATCTTTGGCAATAACGATTATAAAATCGATGACCCCCGTTTTGTTGTAGATTTTTTCAGTTTACTGGAAGAAATATCGTCATTGGAGTTTCAAATATTATATTATAAAGACCAGATTGATAATGATGAATTATCTTCTATGCAAAATCAATTGAATGTTTTAAAGCAGGACAGAGAATCCAAAAAGAAAAAAGTGGAAAAAATAATTGAACTGCAAATCAGGGAAATATTAAAACAACTTGATTTATATTTATATAACGATATTACAGGTCTAAACATACCTTTCCCACCGATTAATTTTTCACTGGAATCTCCACCGCATCTTTTAATTGTGTCACCTAAAGATGACATATACCGTATGAGGGAAATAATTCTGGTTCAGGATTTAACTATTGATGAGATAACCCAAATAGAAACAGAAATAGAAGAACTCGGATATTCTTCAATTGTATTAAGAGTAGGGGGTATGGCCACCTTTCCCTCTTTCGTTACAAACAATGCAGGGCTTGAATTCACACTAAGCACGGCAATCGAGGAATGGTTTCACCAATATTTGTTTTTTAAGCCAACCGGTTTTTTATATGCATTTAACCTGCTGGGATTATATGAAGACAGCAATATATCAACAATAAATGAAACAATAGCCGGTATTGTCAGTGACGAAATTGCCTCTATGGTGTACCAAAACTATTATGCCGCTTATTTTGAAGAAAATATGTTTGTCTATACAGAAAGTAATAACTTTGATTATTATGAAGAAATGAGAAATATCCGCATTACAGTCGACAATTATCTTGCGGAAGGGGAAATTGAAAAAGCCGAAGCCTATATGGAAGAAAGAAGGTTGTATATTCTTTCCAACGGTTATTACATTCGGCGGCTCAATCAGGCATATTTTGCTTTTTACGGTACTTATGCGAGTAGTCCGTCATCAGTGAACCCCATTGGAGATATGCTATGGGATTTAAGGGACCGTTCCGGAAATGTTACGGATTTTATAGAGCTAACCTCGGGAATAAAAAATATGGATGATTTACATAACCTTTATGAAAACCATTGACAACCGGTGTTATTCATATACAATTTATTTATTTATTTGTTGGTTAGTTAACTTATTTATGATAAACTATAAAGGTGTTTAATCAGGATGCTTCCTGAGCAACAGGAGGGACTATATGAAATTGCTTGTAATCGGATGCGGACAATGCGGAGGCAGAATAGCCGATGAGTTCGCACGTTTGGGTAAAGTCGCGCATACACAGCGCGGATTAAATATACTGACCAATGTTATTGCTGTCAATACAGATGTAGCTGACCTGAGCGGCCTTGTTAATGTTAAATCGGACTTCCGTCATAGAATACTTATCGGCGCAAAGAAAACAGGCGGACATGGGGTAGGTAAACTGAATGAAGTCGGTGCTGATATTGCCAATGAAGATGGCGATAAAGTAATAGACAGCATCAGAGGCACGGATAAATTTGCGGAAACCGATGCTATTCTTTTAATAGCTTCTGCGGCAGGCGGTACCGGCTCCGGGGCAATATCCGTTTTAACTCACTTAATTAAAGAGAGATACGACAAACCGGTCTATAATATGGTAGTACTTCCTTTCCAATACGAGGAACTTACAGAAGGGCGGTCCATTTATAATGTAGGAACATGCCTTAAATCCACATATCTTGCGGCAGACGCTATCTTTTTAGTAGATAACCAGAGATTTATAAAGAAAAATGTTTCCTTAAAAAACAATCTATCGAAAATTAATTATATGGTTGTCAGGCCGTTTTATAACTTGTTATGCGCGGGTGAAGAAACACAGCCCAAGTATATCGGCTCAAAAGTTCTTGATGCCGGTGATATTATACAAACACTATCCGGCTGGACTGTAATAGGTTATGGCAAAGAAGATCTTTCGGGCTTCAGAATGCCTTTTAGTAAAAGTACCGATTTCAGAGATAAGGATGCCCAGAATGAGCAGGGGACAAAAGCGATGACAGAAGCTCTGGGGGATTTATCGCTAAAATGCAACCCTAACAACGCCAGAAGAGCTTTATATTTAGCGACCGGCCCGCACGAAGCTATGAGTATGGATGTAATAAAGGAATTATCCGGGGCTCTCAAAGGAATGGCGACCGAAGCAATAATAAGGAGCGGTGACTACCCGAGAGGAAAAGGAATGATAGATATTACCGTGATTCTATCAGAACTGGTTAACTCCAAGAGGGTGGTTGATTACTTTGCCAGAACTATCGAATACATTGCTAACTCGAAAAAGAGGCAGGGCGGCATAGATTGGGACCATCGTGGTATAGAAGAATCGTTCAAGGATATTCCGTCACTGTTCTAGGGGAAATTTAACATAATTTATGACGATAATGCCTTATCAATTTGATAAGGCATTATATTTTCAGAAGTACTATTCTTCATCGGAATCGGACATTAGCATTTTTGTTAAAGAGTCCAATCTGTCTTTGGTTTTCTCCTGGAATTCTTTTCCCGGAACTTTACTCTCCGGAACCTCTGAAACAGAAGGTACATCATCTATTTCATCAATGGCATCATCAGCCGCTTTTTCTCTATCATCAACAGTTTCAGAAATTTTGTGATTACTTTCTACAGCTTTTCTATTATTCCTTGAATACTCGAATTCAACTTCCTTTGACGGGTCCTGTACAAAATCAGATGTCTGTTCTACGGTCTGTTTAGCATATAGACTTGCGCGTGTGGTTTCACCCAGTAATCCTTTAAATACATTGACCCACATTTCCCCGGCTTCACTAGCTGCCCTTCTAGACGCTTCAGCTGCTTCTTTTGAAGCCTTAATTGCTTCATCCGCAGCCTCCTGCGACAACCTGCATAACTGCTCAGCTTTGGTAATCGCCTCTTTAGCTTCCAGCTGCATCTTTGCAGCCATTTTTTGTGCTGATAACGCATTTTCTTCAGCGCTGTTTATGGCAGTCTTGGAGTTATTAACCCACTCTTCTATTCTTATTTTTGCCGATTCACTGATAAGTTCAATCATACCGACCGTTTTTTTGGATTCAGAGATAGCCGATTCGGCAATATCCATAATTTCTTTCTTTGCCTGTTCTCCCTTTAAAACAACTTCATCCGATTTGTTTTTTATTTCTACCGACTTCTGTTCTATCTCCAATAATACTGCGTTAACACTCTCAATGGCTTTTTGGGATAACTCCATGGCTTCTTTCGATAATTCAGCTGATTTGTTTGCATTTTCCTGAGATTTTTCTATTGCTTGTTTAGAATTTGATAAAGCGCTATCTGTGGTTGTTTTAGCCCAGAGATTGGTTTCCTCAACCGATTTTATCGCTTCCATAAAAGCATTTTGATATGACTTGTTAGTTTCTTCGGCAGCTTTTTTAGCATTTTCAGCCTTTTCGGTAGCTTCCTGTAACGCCTTCATTGTTTCCAAGTCCAGTATTCGACTGGACTTTTTTATTTCCGCCGAGGTATTAAGGGCTTCATTTGATACTCGCATAGCTTCTTCTACATGAAGTTTTACATTGTTTTCGGTTTCTTCTGCAGTCACCATAGCTTCCTGCGCTAACTTTATGGCAGCTTCTGACATTTCCTCCGCTGATTTTGCAGTTTTTTCATTCCTTTTTGCCGCATTATTAGCTTCTTTTAATGCTTCCTTTACCGCATCCCGCGCTTCTTTAACAATTCTATCGTCTTCTTCAATAATTTCATTTGTAGATGATATTGCCTCTTCAGCGGTTTCCCTTGACCATTTGGCGCTTTTTTCAGCTTCAGAAATAGCCCGTTCAAATGCCTGCTTATATTCCTGTGCACTGGATTCTGCTTCTTTTGTTACCTTTTCCGCTTTTTTTATTGCTTCCATAGAAGCTTTACGCGCCTCATCGGTTATTTTTTTACTGTTTTTGCTAATACTCTTTGCCTGCTCTACGATATCCATTGCAATTTTAATTGCCTCATCGGCAGATAGGCGTGAAGACCTATCCAACCTATTGGCTTCATCCGCTTTTTGATTTAAATCTTCAATACTAATTTTAAGGTTATTCATATCATCAATTGAGGACTCAACATCAGCACCCATCTCGTTATCTTTATCTATATTATTGTCCATAAAGCCATCCCCTCGCTTTTTATAAAATATGTCCTTTAATATGTCAAAATACAATAACCGATTTGATAATAACTATCGATTACTGATAAAATACCTCTGAGCAAATAATCTTTCCCACGGGCCGCTAGCTCAACTGGCAGAGCAACTGACTCTTAATCAGTAGGTTACAGGTTCGATTCCTGTGCGGCTCACTTAGAAACATTCTCTCTCCTTCTGCTAATTGAGCAGCTGGTTTTGCACGGCATACCGTATCAGTTCGGCGCTGTTTTTTATCTGCATCTTTTTCAGAATACGATTTCGATAGGTATTAATAGTTTTCACACTTAAATTAAGGTCTGCAGCGATTTCAGCGGCGGTTTTACCGGAAGCAATATAGCGCATCACCTGGTCTTCGCGGTCAGACAATAATTCATGAGGTAGTTTTGGAGTTCCCTGATTTAAATGACGCGCCAATTTGTCCGCAAGATTGGGGCTGACGTACTTCTTGCCTGAGAGTATCCTTTCTACAGCGAGTGTCAGTTCATCAGATGCGGTATCCTTGGTCAGATACCCCGAAGCCCCTGCCTTCAGACAGCGCAATGCATACTGGTCTTCCGGATAAATGCTGATTATAAGCACAGGTAGAGTCTTATTAAATTTCTGTATCTCTTTTAATACTTCCAGCCCGTTCATACCCGGCATAGCTATATCGAGTAATACTATATCGTATTTTTCCGCTTTTATTTTATCCAAAGCCTCTGTTCCATTACCAGCTTCATCAACAACAATCGCTTCGAACGTTTCCTTCAACAATTGCTTCAACCCCTGTCTCACGATTGGATGATCATCAGTTATCAGGACTTTCATTAGCAGTTAATCCTCCCTTTTTATTAAGCGGAATACTGACTGTTACATGTGTCCCTTCACAAGGGACACCAATTACAGTAACAGTACCGCCCCAATATTGTACTCTCTCGCGAATACCGATTAATCCTAAAGAACGCGGAGCATTTATTTGCTCCTGCGTAATTCCCTTACCGTTGTCATTGACGGTTAGTGTTATCTTTTTACCCTGTTTCCTTAATCCAATATCGACACAGGAAGCTTCGGCATGCCTGAAAACATTTGTTATAAGCTCCTGGAAGACACTGAAGAGCGCAATCGCCAATTCCTGTTCCACCACTATTTTAGCCGGTATAGAGGAAACATTGCACTTAATCCCTGTAAGCTTAAAAAACTCCTCTGCCTGCCACTCAATAGCTGCTAATAGCCCCAATTCATATAACAAACCGGGCCTTAATTCCGCCGAAACACCTTTTACGATTTGTATCGACATATCAACCAGTTTGAGAATATCAACCATTTTCTTTTCGGGAATTTCATTACAGTTTAACATCTGTTTTTGCAGCCACGATACATCCATTTTTACAGCAGCAAGTAGCTGCCCAAGCTCTTCATCAATTCGATGAGCAATATCTTTTCGCTCTTGTTCTCTAATATATTGCAGGTGTACCGAGAGTGCACGTAATTGTTTCTGCGATTCCCGTAGTTTTTGTTCTACCTGTTTGCGTTGTGTAATATCACGGATTACAGCAACGGAACCGTTAAACTCACCGTCAATAAACATCGGTGACAGTTTCACGTTTATCCATATCTTTCTTCCCTTAACATCTCTGAAAAACTCGTAATCCGCCACTAATCCTTTTATATTTTTATTAAAGGCAACATCGAATAGTTTATCCACTTTTGAAGGCATAACTTCTGCATGCTTCTTCCCTATAAAATCACCTTTTGGTTCATATATACCCCTTGCCGGTCCTGGATGACAGGAGATAAAACGCCCCTCTTTGTCGAATACATATACCCAATCATCGATAGAAGACAATACACTTTGCAAGCGACTCTCGGACTCTTTAATGACATTTTCTACTCTCTTACGTTCTGTAATATCCCTGATATAAGCTACATTGGCTCGCTTGCCCTTATAAGTAGTGTGAACACTGGTAAACTCAATGTCGATTACAGCGCCGTCTTTTCTAACGATTTCCATTTCGAAGGGACCCGGTATTGTTTCCCCTTTCAATTTCCTGCGATGTCTGTCCAAGGAAGGAGTATAATATTCCGCTTTAAGCAGGTTAAAAAACTGCATTCCCAATAACTCCTCCATAGAATATCCGGTAATTTTTACCCATTCATCACTTACAAAAGTTTGTACACCTTCCTCATTCCTGATATCCTGCATTATTACTACGGCTTCACCGACCCTTCCCCCCAATGCCACCAACGCATTATATCTTTCTTCAGATTCGATTAATTGTTTATTTATCTCTTTTTGTTCCGTTATATCCCTGTGAACACAGAATATAAAACCCGGGCCTACATCCATATACTTATAACTTACCGCAAGGTCTATTACGCGACCATCTTTGCGTCTGTTTTTGATTTCAAAAGAAGATTCTCCATCGCTAATAGTTCTTTCAGTATTGCTTTGGAATTTTTTAACCTCTGCAGCTGTTTTTAATATAAGGTCAGCAGCATTCATAGCTAACAATTCCGCTCTGCTATAGCCGCTCATCTTGCAATAGGCGTCATTTACATACAATATATTGCCATTTAAATCTGAGAGGAAGAATCCTTCTGTGGCATTTTGGATTACCGCTTTATACCAGTCATTAATGATATTATATTGCAGGCTTGCAGAAGATGAAGCATTAACTTTGTAGGGGCTCATTCCCTCCGAAGGCATACACTCATCCGAGGTGCTTTCATGGATTCGACGCATCAACAACTCCTTAATATGTAACCGGTTTGAAATATATGATTGAAGCAATATAATAAGATTAAAATTACTGTCTAATCGTATAACTTCAGGTATAACCTGTCAAGCTAAACACATTAGAATTGTTAAAATGGAAATGCCTGTGATGATAATTTAAGATATCATATCACTTAATCGGAGCGGGTTTCTACCACGTTTTCATCCCCGGATGATTCTTCGGTATAAAACCTTTCCTTCCATCTGATACCGGTACCCGCAAGCTTTTGTATAATGGCGTTGGCTACAACGAATATGAGAAATATAATTCCGACAGGATGCAATACAACAGGAAGAATCGATTTCTGGTGAAAACGGCGGTCTGCCATCCAGCGCATCAGATAGATAGAAACAATTTGAAAAATAATGATAGCCGCAACCGCCTTATCTACACTTGCAAACGAATATTCGTTCCATAAAGAATAAAAAGGTATTAAATAGCATATAAAAGCAAAAATAATAAGCGATGCAAGAGCAATAACGGAAATTTCGGCAACTGCATAAACAGAACGCGTCAATCCGTTCCAAATACCTTTGAAATCATCATACATCTTACAAAATACGACATCTGATAAATCCACTGCGATATGTTTTCCACCGTGTTTATTAACTTCTACGCCCAGCCATATATCTTCCAATACTTTTGATTTAACACTTTCATGCCCACCTATTCTCCAATATTCCCGCCGCGAAAACAGCATAAACTGGCCGATAGCTATTGATGGCATATTTTTCTTTGATTGCTGCATCCACCATAAAGGGCACCATGTCATCAATATAAAATACCAGGTCGGAGTAAATATTTTCATTACCGGACTATCTGCAATCTGTCGTGGAAATCCCGACAGAAGGGAGATATTCATTTGGAGAGCCAATGACATAACGCTACTTAACATATTTGGCGCATGAGTAGTATCGGCATCTACGAAAAGTAACCATTCACCCTTCGCTTCTTCTGCCAGTTGATGGCAAGCATAATTTTTCCCCGACCAACCGTCGGGTAGAGGTAATCCGCTAATAATCCTCAAACGGTTATCTTTAGCGGCAAACTGTTTAACGATTCCAGCCGTACTATCGGTAGATTCATCATCCAGCACCAGAATCTCATAGGCGAGGTAATCCTGTCTTAGTAATGTTTCCAGACATTGTGCTATTTTGTCCTCTTCATTTCTGGCAGGGATCAAAACGGACACCATCGGAGCGTTTTTCGGCATTTTACTGTCAAGTGAAGGGGATTTTAAGTATATTAAATTCAAGATAAGATTAACCAGTATTAACAGTAGTATCCCTGCTATGACAATTTGAATAAACATTATAACCGTTGCTTCTTTATATTCGTCTTATCTTCCCCGGAATGCATCCATTTTAAGATATTTATACCGAATATCGGAGCGACCTGTAACTCCCTATGTTGTTTATAGATAAACAGTATCAGAATACATAAGATAAAGAATAATTCTATAGAAAACCCTTCATAAAGCAATAAAAATATAGATGTACCGGTCGGACCCATCATTGCCATCCAGGAGTTTTGCTCTATAAATAAGAATCCGAATAATGTAAATATCGCAAAAAGTAACAATAATTCAGCTTGAGGAAGCGCAATCAATACACCAAAGGTAACCGCTATAGCTTTGCCTCCCAAAAATTTCAAAAATGGGGAAAAGGCATGTCCGAGAATTGCACATATACCTATAAAGAGAAGATTGCTAAAGGGCAAATGTAAAACATAATGAGCAATCCATATAAACGGGATACCCTTAGCAATATCCAGAACAAGGGCGATTATACCCAGAGTGACATTCCCCGCACGAAATACATTAGCAGAACCCGGATTTCCGTCACCGTATCTGGTAATATCCTTACCAAGAGCTTTGCGACCTATCCAAACCGAAAAAGGACAAGCCCCCAGTAAAAAAGCGGCAACTCCCAATATAAAGGAAAATAATATTTCCATCTCAAATATTTCCCACCCAAAGATATCACAGGGACAGTAATTATACAATACTTAATATTCAGTTTAAAGCGCTTTAACGGGATTATTCCTTCCCTTTAATGCTAAATCATAAGGATGACAGGTTTGTTTGGCATATTCGTTAATTATTATAGAAGCGATGATGATAATATCGAAATAGAAAAAGTATGGCCATATACTGCGCCAGGCGAAAAACAGCGGTAATACTGCAAGAAGCGGTCCAGCATGCGGATATCGATAACAGTTGCGATAGTACCAGATAATCCCGCCGATAAATATCAGGCATTCTAAAATGGAAAAAACCAAAGAGGATTGAATGTTTATCAATCCGCCGGTAACCAGAGTTATTATTCCCACACCCAATGGAAATTTGTCCGTCATGGGTGAAATTATCGATTCATACCATAAATATGGGTCACTGATTATAAAGGGCAAATTAGTTGCAATAAATATCAGGAGGATGATTGACAAAGACTGCACTGCTTTTTTAAAACCCTGCGTTTTATAGATCAAAATTAGATAAAAAGGCCAAAAAAACCACGCCACCTGCTTGATTGTTACAGCTAATCCTATGCTGATTGCTGAAACAAGAGTGTGTTTTTTAAATAATACCCACCCCAACAGCAAAAATGGAAATAACAGAAACCCTGTTTCCCCAGATGCCAGGGCATTCCACAACTCCAGGCTTATTAATATAATTGCCAAAAGCAAAAGCCGATATTTGGCAGGGGACAACCATATTACATAAAGCAATGCCGGCACCAGTAATATGATATAAATAATTCTCAGGTCGCTTATTCCCAGAAGTAAAAACAAGGATGGAATTAAAAAAGACCCTGCCGGATAACATAAACCGGATTCCAGCTCTTCAGGAATGTCATCCGGATTTTCCAGTATTCGTTGATGCAACTCTTGCATTTGCTCATCGGTCGGGTAGGGGAAAGTATCAGTAAATATTCCTAGTCTTAAAGGAGTCAGTTTGTGCAGCGGAACATCATATTCTTGCATAGCATTTACTATGTGTGCTTCCGCATAAGGATTCTTCCCATCTAAGAAGTTCTCTGCTGCCTGATGACACAATGCGGTAGCATCATTATAGTTAAATGATTCGTTAAGTGACGTTAATACTTCGGGAAAATGTTCACCCTGTTTCGAGACAATAGTATCCAGCCCGATAACGGCTAACCCGATACATTCAACTATACCGATTATAACAACAATGATAACTATCTTGCGCGCAGTTTTCTTTAATCGCTCCGAGCTTTTTTGCAGCCAATTGTCGATTTGGGGTAGTGCAATTATGAAAAGAAAGAAAAACCATAGTAGCCAAAACATTATCCCCAATATATAAAGCATTGAATTGTTGAATACGTAAGCAATTCCTGATACAGCGGAAGCAGCAAGTTTAATTATAATCGCAATAATAAACAGTGAAATGCGGGGGGTATATTCCTGCGGCTCAAATGGTATATTGATATGCCATTTAAATAAGTTCAGTTTCCTGTTATTGTTATTTGAACCGTTATCTGCCGTAACCATAATTGACCCATTAAAGCCGAAAATGACAGAATTATTTATATTCAGTTCATATACTTTTTAACTACTATTCAGGAAAGCCTATTTAATATATCTTGAACCTCAGGGTCTTTTAATGCCGCATCTTCCAGGTCGGTAAGTCCGGTAATAGCCTCCAGCATTTTATACCCGCCTTCCAGAATATAGTATACGGTTATCGGAAAGAAAGTAAATATATAATCCTCAAGTTCCTTATAATAAAATGATTTATCGTACACAGCCGATGTCTGGGTTCGATAAATAGTGGGACTATTGGCGTTGGTTTTGGAGCACCATTCGGGTGGAGAGGAAGATACTGTACCGGCACATAAATATGGGCGCACTTCATAGATAGAACAAGCGCCATTTACCAAAAACGGGCAGGCAAGGTCCTGGTCGCGATAACGAGCCGTTTCTTCACTGTAAGCCAATTCCTCTTTTTTGCCTGCGCCTTTTAATCCTTTTTCATACCACAGCCGGGCACAGTCTTTAAAAATATCGCCGTTCTCGCTTAATTTCTTACGCCATTCCTTGTAATTCTTCAAAAACGCCTCATAAACGCTTTTATTGTTATAAAGATAATAAACGATGGCTTCACACTCCTGGATATTAGCGTGCATATAAAAATGACAGCAGTGAGCGCATCCCTTATGGCAGGTTATTTTTTCACCCTTTGCTTTCACAGCTGCCAACTGGCTATCCTGTATCTCTTTTATAATATCCTGCTTTCTTTTAATAAACTCAATACAGAAATCGCGCCTTTTTCTGCCGATTTCTCCGGCATAAGCAATTTCTTTATGGTGAAGGAGAGGATTAATAGCCGGTTTTTCTTTTGACATATGCACACCTGCCTTTAGCAATATCGTATATTTCACGAATAAGTTACTATATTTTGTGTGGAATTACAACTGCGGTAATGAGATGAATGGAAAATTTGGTAGCGCATACGGGATTCGAACCCGTGATCTCATCCTTGAGAGGGATGTGTCCTAGGCCACTAGACGAATGCGCCAATTGAAAACGGTGCCGCACCTGGGTTTACGTATGCACCCTGACCACATAATAGCTTATTATATCAAGGGCTTTTTGTCAAAGTGAATTAGCTATAAAAGACCATAGCAGGGGATAGTTTACATAACTCTTACTACGCTAATTGTTGATATCCAACTGCACGCCCGATGTGGCATAGTAGCGCCAGATTTTTAACAGGCTGTTCTCATGCATATACAAAGTAAAAGACATGGTGAATTTTTCATCAGTAGAATCCAACTTGGTTGTATCAACCCAGTATTCCAACTGAATTACCTGATTGAATTGGCTATTCATATCGGGGTACTTAACTACAATATTATTTTCGCCGTAAATAACTTCGCGGTTATAAAGGTTTACATACTGTCCGGACGGGTCGTCATATAGAAAGGCTTCAACCGGAATAATATTTTCGAAACTTAATGCTAAAGATGATATTCGATGATTATCCTTGGGTTGTATATTAACGGTAATATGAGCCAAATCGCTACTTATTTTCTCCGAATTAAAGTCGATTACTATCGCTTTATCATCATTATGTATGTGAAAATAGTATTCAAATCTGTCCTGATTTATATAAACAGTCGAATCGGCTTTCATCTTTTGGGTATGATAAAAAATACTGCCGGAAAAAGCCGTAAACAGCAGAACCATCAATAAATAGCCGGCTATTATTATAGATATCATCTTCCATTTTCTAGTCATCATTACCCCTTGATTTTTAGTAGCTATAATAATAGTCAATATTATAGCACTGTTTACTAATCCTGTAATAATTAACGAAATATGGAGGAATAGGTTACTTTTTAACTACACGTTTATATTATAAAATATTTCACAACTATCTTTTAACAACCAGTTTAGGCTTTATTCTATTTAAAGCTAAAATGAACAGAAAGGCTTTGTATGTTAAGGATTCTTCAGTAAAAGGGAGATAAAATCACTAAAATGCCAGATTATATTACGGAAATAACGGCAAACAACCACAAACGCAATTAAATCACTATTTCAGGTTTGCTTATAGTCATCCAGTCTGATAGAATAGAACTATAAGTAATATTTTAGTTTATTATTTTACTTATACTCTTTGTAGCTCCCGTTTTTGCTTATTTTCTCATTTTTTAAGTTTGGCATTGCTATTATAAACAGGGAAGAGTAGCTCGGTCAAACCACGATAAAACAATCTTATAGCCAACAGAACTAAGCAACTGTGCTAAATATTACATAGTATTTTTCACATTATTTAACAAGGAGTTTTTCAATTGGTAAAAAGAAAAAGCGCTGAACAAAGACAGGAAGATAGACGACAGCAAAAAAAAGAATTGAAACAATTAAAAGAAAAGAAACCGAAAAACCCCGGTAGAAAAGTAAAGTAATTAAATGGTTGAAAATGATAGGGGATTACGGATATTAAAGGAAATGACACTGGCAAAAAGAGCATTTTTATTGATTAACGTCTCCTCATGGGAAAGTGACGAGGAATTATCTAGTTCAAATGTTGTAAATGACATCCTCTCATCAATTAGCCAAATTAACGGGGTGGTACTGGCTCAGGCTGTAACAGGCGTCTACGACATAATAGCAATTATCGAAACTGATAATCTCGCTGAGATGGGCAACATCGTTACAGAGAAAATCGGTTGTATTTCAGGGATAGAAAACTGGGAAATATGCATAGGGATTAAAAAACCGCTCGGACGGCTTGTATACAAATTGGCACTGATGAACAAATCGCCTTAAATATAACCTTTTTTATCAAAATGCAACAAATGGGGGCAAAATAAATGAAGACAGGTACTAATAGAAACCGTTTCAATCTGAAATTACAAAAGAAACGACTGCTAAGAGAATTAGAGCAATTAAACAGCTCCTGCAATTTGGACAAGAAAGAAGAGCGTGATGTTTCCTTCCAAAGTAGGATTGAAATCGCAGATGCGACGACAGAATTTGAAAAGAATTTAGCTTTAGATGCTTTTAAGAGAACTAATCAGTCCAGAATAGAGCTGGCTTTGAAAAAGATAGATGACGGGACTTACGGTATATGTGATTACTGTGGTAACAGTATTGACCCTGCTCGTTTAGAAATATTGCCGTATGCTAATGTGTGCATAAATTGTTGCCGTAATGATAGTTTGCCTGAGAAAGTAAAAAAAGACTAACAGCCGGTTTTTGGTGTGTTTGTAATAATATTTTGAGGTAGGAAGTTTGATATGGGTTTAGGAATAGAAGAACAAGTAAATAAGTCAGGAGAATTAAATTTATCCGATGGTGAGGGGCAATTTCTTTTTAGAATAGCCGCCAGTGTGCCGGAGAATGAAGTGATAGTGGAAATAGGAGCGCACACAGGCAATTCTACTTTATGGCTGGCCAAAGCGGTAAATGAAGGAAATAAATGCAAGTTCTACAATATGAGTTCTCGTTTTGACGTAATAAACCGGGTGGAAAAAGAGGACAATATAATTATTGAGAAACCCGTTAGTACGAAGCGAAACAAGGCACTCGATTCGATAGACTTTTCTTATTCCGACTCGGAAGAGACGTGTAGAAAGTGGAAGGACAAAATAGGCCTTTTATGCATAAATATATTACGGGATTACGAGGACATTGATGAGATGTTAGCAAGCTGGGAACGCCACCTTTCACGAAATGCCGGTGTTATCTTGTTCAACAGTGATACTCCCGGGGCAATAAAAATAATAAAGGATAGAACCGGTAATACCGGAAAATTTATATTCAAAGACAAAGTGGGTTCACTAACTTGGATAAGAATGGACAAATGTATTCATCACTGGTTGATAGATTCTTCTGATTTTGGTGTTTGTAAATATTGTAAAAGGACAAGAAATTTCAGGAAAATGATGAAAGACTCCAGCTCCGCTGCAACACGCAGAAGAACTTCAAAAGTAAGAAATTAAGTCCGTTGTATTAAACATTAACCTATAATGCTGTTGTTTATAAATATATATCTGCCAAAATGACATCTAAGGCCTTGAATTATCTAACGTTAATATTCAATAATTAAATAGGAGGGTCATAAATGGCTGGATGTGATTTTGATACCGGCATAGACAACAAAGATAAACAATATAACGAACAAAGCCCCATCTTTTATGAACCTCGCTTCTTTAATGATGAAGGCTTCACTCTGAAAATCCGCCCCATAAGCCCAAATGACACAGACGCCTGGATAATTTTTGTCAATGGGCTTAGTCCCAACAGTAAATACTATCGTTTTCATCATATTATTAAAGATGTCTGTGCCAAAGACGCACAGCCATTCTGTTCCATTGATTATATAAACTCTTTTGCATTGATAGCCGAATTGGTTAAAGACGGTTTACCCGAAATAATAGCAGTCGGGCGTTACACCCGCATAAATAAAAGCACAAACGCCGAGTTCGCTATTGTTGTAGATGACGATTTCCAGAGAAGAGGAATCGGCGCCGAAATAATGAAAGAACTGGCAAAGGTAGCCAGTATGAACAAAATAACTACTTTCGAAGGATATACTTTAATAGAAAACTATGAAATAATTAATTTCCTGACTAAGTGTGGTTTTATTTTGAAAATCGTACCGAGAACAGCCATGCAACATGTTTCTTTTCCGACCGATAGAATGGTCGGGGTGAGAGGATTCGAACCTCCGACCACCTGAACCCCATTCAGGTGCGCTACCTGGCTGCGCTACACCCCGATACAGCTAAAATATACTATCACAACTGGACTTCAGCCGCAACTTGAATTCTCTTATGACGGCTTTAAATTAGAACAAAATTATATTGTATGTTAATATTATAGTTAAGAAATTCACTTCAATCATATATACAAAAAAGGTGCTGGTATGGCAAAAATAAGAGAAGTACGAGTTGTTCCCGACCCGGTACTCAGGCAAAAAGCAGTTAGAGTGCCCGAGATAGATAAGTCTATTGTTCAACTTGTAGACGATATGATATTGACGATGCAGGAATCCGATGGGGTAGGTTTGGCAGCCCCTCAGGTGGGCGTTTCATTGCGTGTCATTGTACTTCAAATGCCGGATCAGAAACCTTTCTGTATAATCAATCCGGAAATAACCAAAAGAAGCGGCGAGGTTGAACTGATGGAAGGGTGCCTGAGCGTTCCCGGCTATCAAGGCGAAGTTATCAGGTCCGTTTCTATCGTTGCCAAAGGATTGAATATCAAAGGCGAAAAATTTAAAATCAAGGCAAGCGGACTTCTTTCGCAGGCGATTGAACATGAAACCGACCACTTGGACGGCATACTGTACATAGATAGGTTGGAGAGCGAAGACAAGCTGTATAAAATCGAACCTGAAAATGCTGAAGAAGAGCCTGCATATAAAGGCTAATTATCTATGCAAAACTCCTCAAATATTAAAACATTAATTCAATGTGACTTTGATGGCACGTTAACAGAAGAAGATATCAGTTTCCTTATACTGGATGCTTTCGCAGATGGCGACTGGCGTTCTATACTTGAGCAGTATAAGAGTAACCGGATATCGGTAGGGCGTTTCAATACCCTCGCTTTCAGAATGGTTAAACAAGATGAGCCTACCCTTGTTTCATTTGTTAAGGATAAAGCTGAGCTAAGGCCCGGTTTGAAAGAATTGATTAATTATTGCAGTTTACGCAATTTCCGCTTCACAATTGTAAGCAACGGAATGACTTTTTATATTAAGGCTCTTCTTAAAAACGCCGGAATAGATGATATAGAGATATATGCAGCTCAGTCAGAGTTTAATAATAACGGAATTGAAGCCCGTTATATCGGCCCTGATGGCAGGGAAATCCAAAACGGTTTTAAAGAGGCTTACGCAAATAATTTTCTAAATGAAGGCTGGCGGGTTATCAGTATAGGGAATGGAGCCTCTGACATACCGGCAGCAAAACTAGCACATTATACATTTGCCACTGAACCGATGCTATCCTTATGCCGGGAGCAGGGAGTTAATTGCCTGCCTTTTAAGGATTTATCTGACATAATAAAAGGGCTTGAAAGCATAGATTAACTAATTTATCCTTGGTCCGAATATCTTACTTCCGATTCTGACGATATTGGCGCCTTCCTGCATGGCAATCCTATACGAATTGGTCATTCCCATAGACAAATACTTCATTTCGACGCCTGTTAAATCAAGGCTTTTAATGTATTCGAACAAATCCCTGGTCTTAATAAAATAGGGGCGTGATTCTTCAGGTTCACCGGCTAATGGCCCCATAGTCATCAACCCCATTATTTTAATATTGCCAAACTGTGATATTTCCTTTATTACAGAGACAGCACACTCAGGCATAACACCGGATTTCTGTTCTTCCTCACCACTGTTAATTTCGATAAGCACCGGCATTATCTTGCAAATCTCTTTGCATCTTTTATCAATAACGGAAGCAATTTCAACCGAATCAACTGTTTCTATCAAGTCGAAAATTTGAACTGCTTTTTTTACCTTGTTACGTTGCAAATGCCCGATAAAATGCCATTTTGTGCGGTTTCCGATTATATTATATTTTTCCTCCGCTTCCTGAATATAATTTTCACCGATTATTTCAACACCCGCATCGATAGCCTCAATTACTTTAGATGCCTCCATGGTTTTTGCCGCAGCAACCAGCTGAACCCCGGACGGAAGCTCACTAAGCAACTCATTTACGTTTTGTTTAATGCTCATTTTTATTTCCGCATTCCGGACAAAACTTCACTTTTTTATCGATTTTGCTTCCGCAATTCGCACATTGTATTTTTACCGTTCTTCTCTTTCTTTTAGGAGCAATTCCGATTAGATGGTCAACTTCTCCACGCTTAATCAATGAATCCAATTTCTTCTGGCTTATCATGTTTTCAGCCACTTTAGATTTTATTTCGTCATCGACCTGCAATACTTCACTACAGTGTTCGCAGACTAATATTTGCCTTGACGAAAACTGGAAAGTAGGTATGAAATAAACGGTTAGTTTTTTTCTTTCCTGCTTAACTGCAAATATCCTTTGCTTCTTGCAATTAGGGCACTTCATGTTTATATAACCCAGCAGGTCGTAATAATCTTTGTTCCCAAATAGAAAAACCATACATGCGTCTCCGGCAATTTACTCAAAGATGAGCATATCAGAATTGCTTAACTTTATAAATTATATGATTAATTAACAGAATGGAGGGAGTATAATTTCCCTCCCCATTCCTTTTTTATTTAATAATTATTATATTATAACATCATCGGGCAGGGGGAAAATATCATCAACCGGTACGGCATAATGCATTCCTTCAAAGACTTCTTCATAAAAATATCCGTAGCCATCTCTATATCCTACATAACTCCAGGAAATAATCCCTATTAATTCGCCCCTGGTATTAAGCAGTGCGCCACCGCTGCTGCCGCCATTTACAGCTGCATCTGTCTGAATATACCCAAAACCATCCTGTTCAGCTATCCTGAAAGCAGATAAAATACCCGTAGTATAACTGGGAGGATTGCCAAGACCTAACGGGTGACCGACTGCCATAACTTCTTCTCCCACTTTTGTATCAGAAGACGAACCAATAACTGCAGCCGTAAAGTCTGTCTTATTGCTATCTATTTTTATAAAACCGACATCAAGTTCATCATCGACATAGATATTCTCACAACCGTAGGAATCTCCGTTAGCCAGAACAAACTCAATATCGGAAAGGTTTTCCACCCCGTCAATCATATGCGCCGCCGTCAGCACCCAACCATCACCCGTTATTATCATACCGCTACCATAGCTGGTCCCATCTCCCATTTCAACAATAAGCATTGTAATTGACGGCTCTATGTTACTTACAATGCCTTCCCAGTCTGCAAAGGAACTAACTTCCGATGATAAAGAAGTATAATTGTCATTTAATTCAGCTAAAGAATACTGTACTCCGTTAATATCCTCGTCCAGAGCAGACACAAACCCCTCTATATTGTTTATATCGCTTTGTACGCCATCAATATTATTTTCCAATGAAGACACTAAAGAGTTCAAGCCCGAAAATTCTGAATCCAGAGAGGATAATTCTTCCTCTATCAATTCAATCTTTGTTTGAGCGTCATTCAGCTTTTCTGAAGTCTGGAAATATAATATACCGTTGGTAACCGTGCCAATAGTAAGTATTACAACCAGTACGACTGTTAACCATCTATTCATTTATTTCTCCTGATAAGATATTTTTAATATCGATCAATATTTTGTATAGCCGATTGAAGTATGACATATTAAAGTTTACCATATTATTTCCGGTAAGTGCCCACCGATAATGATCTCATAGCTTATAACTTTTCTGTTTTAGTTGATTGAAAATAGTGCAGCGGTTATAATATATAGGGTTTTGGGCAAAGCAGATTATATATTTACATAATATAGCGCGGGAGTAACTCAGCGGTAGAGTTCCTGCCTTCCAAGCAGGCAGTCGCGGGTTCGAATCCCGTCTCCCGCTCCAATAATCTTGTTCTGCCGGGCATTAAATGTTAAACTTTATTGATAATTTGAGGGCTCGTAGCTCAGGGGTAGAGCGGTCGGCTCATAACCGATTGGTCGTAGGTTCGAAACCTACCGAGCCCACTTCTATAGAATCTTCCGGTTATACCTATATCAAAATGCCAATCTTTTCCTATATAATTACGTATAGTTCTATACAATAATATATTTCTTTTAGAGGTGCGAAATGCCGAGATGTCCAAATTGCTTCAGGGAGACAATGAGAACAACAGATTGGGCCTGTTATTTATGCGGTTATCCGTTAGCTTCACCCGGTTTTAAGCTTATTGAAAAAACATATGGTCAGATCAGAGAAGAGAGGTTGTCCGTTAAGAAGCCGGTTGCCCAAGAACAGCAGGAAGAAAATGTTAGCTACAGGGAAGATACTGCTTTTACAGAAGGAATGGAGGATGTACCTCTGGTAACCAGCCATTCCAACTATGATAAAGGGGATACCGCCCGGGACGAACAAAATGTAATTGATGATGTTTCGCCTGAACCGGCCTTAATACAGATAGTATCCGAACAGGAAGAGGACAACGATACGGAAGCTGTTAATGAAGAGGAAATTATAAAAGAATTAAATAAGACAGAACAGAAAGAAATATCCGAAGAAACGGAGGAATCCGAATGCGGAGTAGAAACCGCTGAAGATGTTTCTGAAGTAGAGCAAGATACGGAAACCGGAAATGCGGAATCCGAAGAGAATACTGATAATGTTCTGATGACTGAAACAGAACAGCCCATAGAGTCCGTTGAAGAAGCAGAACAAATTGCACCTGATGAGTCAGCGCAAGTAATGCCTGAAACGGCTATAAATGAAGAGCCAGCGCAAACTGAAAAGGAACCGATCGCACCGCCTGATATTAACATAACAATAGACGAGTTGCTTGTGGATTATGCCACGGATTACACATCGGCTACGGAAAAATTTGTTAACAGGACAATAAGGTTATCCGGATACGCCGGTGCCATCGATGTAAAGGAAGTTCTTGCCATCAACTATATACGTATGACCGACTCCTCTTTGAACCTCACCAAAAGTGTTCAATGTATGTTTGATAAAAAATATGCTGAAGAACTGAAAAGCATAGAAAAAGGGCAGCAGGTTACCGTGCAGGGTAAATACACCGGGTCACTGATTGCCATGCGTATGTCCGATTGTATATTAGTTACATCCTGAAATATTTATATCCACATTTCGGCTTTTATTTTTGATGATTATCGATCTACCGGGCGGACGACAAACCTTCGATTTTGATTGTGGTGCGACAGCACTACAATTAGTAATGGCATATTTCGGTGTTGAAGTCCGCATGGATGAACTGTATAGCAGGCTTCTAATAAACAGCAACGGAACCCTGATAAAGAATATTATTTTCGTAGCTGAGGAATATGGATTTGATGTTATTGAGAAATATGATACCGGTATCGATGAAATAAAGCGTTTTATCGACACATCGCATCCGGTGATTGTTCTTGTGCAGGCTTGGGCAGAAAAGTATATGACGCTTGAAGAGTGGCACGAGGACTATGACGATGGCCACTACGTTATTGTTGTCGGTTATTACGAAAATAAAATTGTCTTCGAAGACCCGTCCAGTTTCCGCAAGACCTGGCTGACAGAAGAGGAATTTCTAATCCGATGGCACGATAAAGACCCGGAAACTGATAATATAATCAATCAATTTGCCTTGATTCTAACCGGCAGAAAACCGGAACCGGCTCATAAATTGATGGAACATATGGAATAAATTGCTCTGTCTTCTTTATTAAGTTAAAATGGCATTTAATGAACTTTTAGTAGTAATTCCTCATAGCGGGATATTGATTCCTCAAGAAATACCCCTGAATAATCTTTCCGAAAACTTTACGGAATATACCGGCGATATAGACTGGTATACACACTGGTTGTATGATTTTCGTGATATTCTCGGCAATTCACAGATTGTCTTCCCATATTGTAGCTTAATACTCGAATCCAACAGGGAAGCATATAAACTTGAAGATAGCATTCCTTTAACAAACAGACTCGGAAAGGACCTGTATAAAAAGGGAAGGGCACCTGACATAACTCTTAGACAAAGTCTTGCTGATAAATATTTATTGTCTTTCCATGATGAGATCAGTAATACTATCGAAAATGACAATATTAGCTTTATGCTGGATGGGCATTCAACGGTTACAAGCCATAGAGTAAGCGATAATCAAATAGAGTTGATGAATTACCAAATTTCAGCAGTAGACCACTCAAAAACTTTTTTCTGTCCGGATATATTTATAGAAACATACGCCGAGGAATTATCTATAAGACTACCTGAAGTAAAGATTACCGTTAACGAATCAGAATTTGATTATGTCTACGGGCATGTTTGCGGTAAACATTCGATCAATTCGATGAAAAGACAGAGAAATCGCGTTCCGGCAATCCTCCAGGAAACAAATCAAAAATTATATATGAATGATGACAGAACCCCAAACATAGAGAAAATCAATCACCTTAGGATAATTTTCGCAGAATCTCTGGCAGCAATGATAAAAAAAGTTAGAAAGAATTAGTATAAAAAATGACTTACAATTACCAAACTGATTAAATTAAACGGGTTTCGATTATATGCATTTCCTAGCCATAATATTACATAATATATATAGTACGAAGTAATACGCACAGGCATAAATGATGTTGTTTACATAATATACCCATAATATCCAACATTCATAAAATAATCATGAATTATAATTTATCTTATGAAATACAGAAGAGCAACAGTTGTAGCCCATATACTTAAATTGAATTGTAGATTATAATCATTGCAATAGATTAATTATACCTGCTAATTACGAAACACACTCATCACATTTCAAAAATCATACATCTAATTTATTTGGCTGTTTTTCTAATCACCTGACATCAAACACATTTGGGAATTGTGAAAATTTCTTCTCTTTTATCCCTTCCGGGATATTATAATAAAGATCGCACTTTTTTTTCAGCTAAAGACATAGAGCGTTAATATACGCCTTATGTGGGGATTTATACTAACTTTGGCTATAAAATGGCTAGATTTCGATTACAGCGCCTCATTATTTGGTCCAAAATCTGTTGTAACAGGCTTACCATTATTTATAACCTCATTTACCTTGTTTAGCAATTTTTTTAATCCCCAACCTTTCTTTGCTGAAATAATTATAGCATTTTCCTCTTTTTCAATTTCCTGATTTTCAAAAAAACTAATCGCTTCATTTTCAGTCCATTTTTTTTCGGGGTCCAGTAAAAGGTCCATTTTATTTAAAACCGTGATAACCGGTTTATTTGAAATCTCGAGGTCTTTGAAAACATCTTCAACAACTTCACACATTTCAGCAGCACTTCCGGATGAAAAATCCACTACGTGAAGAAGAATTGTAGCCTCCTCCAATTCCTCAAGTGTCGCCCTGAAAGCCGATACCACTACCGGGGGCAATTTCCTTATAAAACCAACTGTATCGCTAAGGAGAAAAGCTGTTTTTCCCGGTAGCATAATTCTTCTGGTAGTCGGATCAAGTGTTGCAAAGAGTTTGTCTTCGGCCAAAACACCTGCCTTGCTAAGTGCATTTAATAAAGTGCTTTTCCCCGAATTCGTGTAGCCGACAAGTGCAACTATGGGAATGCCACTCTTTCGTCGCTGTTGCCGGTAAAGCATACGATGCTTTTTTACATCCTCGAGTTGTTTTTTTAACTTCTGTATTTTTTTATTAATCAACCTGCGGTCGGTCTCTAGCTGGGATTCTCCCGGCCCCCTGGTTCCAATTCCACCCCCCAATCTTTCAAGATGGCTCCATTGTCCGGCCAATCTCGGAAGAAGATACTGGTGTTGTGCCAGCTCTACCTGTAATTTACCTTCATGAGTCTGAGCACGGTGAGCGAAGATATCCAGTATCAGAGCAACCCGGTCGATAATTTTCACACTTAACGCTTCTTCCAGATTTCTTTGCTGTAAAGGTGTTAATTCATCATCGAATATTATGACGCCAGCTTTTGTAGTGTCCCTAAGTTCGATAAGTTCATCTAATTTGCCTTTGCCGATATAAAGATTTCTCGATGGCTGATGCAGTTTTTGGGTAAGCCTACCGGCCACAACCGCTCCGGCGGTGTCCGCCAGTTGAGCTAATTCATCTAGAGATTGCTCTAACGTCCAGTTATCCTTAATGCTATCGATACTTACAGCTACCAGCAAGGCTTGCTCTTTGGCAAGTGAAGTACTCAGTGTTTTATTATTTATTACATACTCCTTTATGTAAAGCTACCTTCTAATTTTAGCTTTGAATTTATCCTTATTATTCTTCCATCCCGATAATCGCGATAATCCTTTCACCAGATTCGCATCCGGAATAGTTAAGGATAAGCGCACATATCCCTCCCCATAAGCCCCATACCCTGTCCCGGGTGTGACAACAATGCCCAAATTATCGAGCAGGTCATTGGTAAATTCGACTGAAGTATATCCTTCCGGTACTTTTGCCCAGATATATAACCCGGCTTTGGGTGGTTTTGCCTCAACTCCGATATCATTCAATACTTCAATCAAAAGGTCACGGCGCCTCTGGTACACCGCATTATGTTTAACAATTGCTTCCTGTGAATTGTTGAGAGCTTCGATAGCAGCAAATTGTATCGCCTGCGGTATTCCGGAATCCAGGTTTGATTTTACCGTATTCAAGGCTTGTACCGCTTCAGAATTACCTACTACCATTCCGACACGCCAACCGGTCATGTTATAACTCTTCGAAAGCGAATGAAACTCAACCCCTATGTCCTTGGCCCCCTCCGCCTGTAGAAAACTAACCGGCTTATAATCATCAAAGGATACTTCCGAATACGGCCCGTCATGGCAGACTAGAATATTATTTCTCTTTGCAAACTCTACTACTTTATTAAAGAAAGCCATTTCGGCAACAGCTCCGGTTGGATTATTCGGGTAATTTATCCAGA
>Ga0265294_10000122_pt1 | contig 87690 bp, 66 predicted proteins | sample MunlanPumphouse3_FD_192504 | JGI IMG/M metagenome (GOLD analysis project Ga0265294, IMG submission 192504) | Groundwater microbial communities from a municipal landfill in Southern Ontario, Canada - Pumphouse #3 | ecosystem: Environmental > Aquatic > Deep subsurface > Groundwater | place...
AACTCTCGAATGTTTTGTTTAGATTCATAATGATAATTAATTGAAGTTATTACGCTTCAAAATTATCACTATTCTAATTTACCGACAGGTTTAGTTCAACGTTAAATATACGCAACAGTTATCCGAAATACGCAATGCATAAAAAGGATAATTATATCAGCCTACAAATTTAGCAAACATTTAAGATACAGGAAAATATCTTCCCATAAACGCCACATACTGCCAAACCGGAGCCACACACTACCACCCATTCCAAAACCCTCTCTCAACCTACAGATTACGCTTAATTTTATTCTGCATTAATAGAGATGCGGAACCAAATAAGTAATCAATATGAAATACAATTCAAATTTAGATCCAGCGGAAATGTCTTATTTCCGGCTCAACCTGCTTTCTTACCTGCGAGATTCCCTCCCTGACAAAGCCAATGACCTTTCCTTTATTGCAGGGCGTGGAGATATGGCAGCCGAAGCATACAGCGAAGCCATTAAAAGCGGCTTAGACCATATTCAGGCAGCCGAAATTGCCAACGAAGCCTTATTCAAAGGCTTGCACTTCTCTTTTTATAACGTAATCGTTGAAATCCTTTGGAATGAATTTTTCGACGAAGTTTCGCCAAGCGAAGCCCACGCAAAGGCAAAAGAACTATTGCCCGAATGTCAGGCGGTATTTTCTAAATACAACCTGAATGATGATTATGCCGAAACGACCGAGTACCAGTCGCTCTATACGGAGCTTGTCGGCACAATCTTGATACTACTCGAAAATGAGTTACAATAAGCGAACTCATTTTTAATGTTTTTACTTACAGCCGGTTGTGAAATATATAATAATTCGGCAGCCTTAGAGAAATTTAGATTCATGGCAACTGTATGAAACACCTTTAAACGGAAATTAGACATATCTATATATTTTTTTTATGTAAGCAAAACATTTAACTTAATAGCCCGAAAGGAAAAGTTCAAAATTAAAGAAAAAAGACTATAAAAAAGAATATCTTAAAAAAAAGGGAGAATTAATGATTTATCAATGATTCCAGACAACCATTATTTGTATTCCTTTTCCAGCAAACCTTGAAAAATTACTTTGCCCCGGAATATTATAAGATGTCGGATTCCAATAACCCATTAAATAGAAGCTGATGTTGTTAAATTGTTTTTGCCAATTAATAAAAGAATAAACATGATTATTGTCCCAATCGTAAAATAACATTGTATTAATGTTATCGAATAATGTAACCGGGTAATTTAGTGCTAATCCGGTGAAATTTGTGTTTTTATCAAAATTAAAAGCCTTTTTGCTCATACCGTAAATCATATGTTCAGCTGTTATTCCTATTCCATTTCCGACTGGAAAAGTATAATCTGTACCAACTGTAATCATGTTCTGATTGGTAAGCAGACCGATATCTTTGTTATGGTAAGTCCAAGCCGATTCTAACCATAATCCTACTGTAATATCCGCACGCACATCCAGTCCAAACTTATGCTCTTCCACCTGAGAAATCGGCATCATTTGAGTAGAGATGTCCGCCATTCGATAATGATAGCTGAAAGCCGATTCACCATTTGTTAAAGGTATTTGAAATCGGCCACCTATTTCAGGTTGGAATTTACCAGACGTTTTTAATAATTCCCATCCTTTTATGTCTTTGTTGCCTCCCAAAGTCCAAAGCCAAATATTTGCATTATTTGTAAAATAGTGTCGGTAAAGCATTGCCCAAACCCCATCGGTCATTTGCAAAGGGTCGCGCGGGTCCATTTTGTCGAACCACATTAACGGGCGAAACATTTGTGCCGAGCCGAAATTGATTTTTTGTAATCCAATTCTGAATTCGTTTTGTGTATTTGAAAATCTTGTCCACAGTCGGTATGGTTTTATTTTTGCATCAGCAGAAATATTATTCAGAGATACAATTCCAAGTTCACCGTATAAATTGGCAGAACCTTCAAAATCGATTAATTGGTTATCTTTCATGTGATAGCCGTAATTGATTTGAGGAATATATCTACTACCAATCCAACCTTTAGTATTTATGTCAGGAGTAATATTTGTCCAACCCGATAATTGTCCGCTAAAACCGAAATCATGATGAGATTTAACAGAGTCGTTATCTTGGGCATCACATAAGTGTCCAAAGCAAATAGATAGAATCAATATGAATAAAATACTTTTCTTCATTTATTTTTTGAGACTCGCTTTACTGAAAATATAATCAGGAATGAGTTTGTTAAATGTAATAGAGTTAATGACCCATTCAGTACCTTTGCCCTCTGCCAACATATCTTTGTAGGTCATTTTCATTGGGAACCAGCGTCCTTCTGTCAGCTTGATATCGCTCATTGTTATCATTTTAAGTAATTGACCACTTTTAGCATAAAGTTCAATTTTGAGTGGAATTAAATATTTTGTATCCACCCACATTTTTTGTTTCTGATAAGCTGCATCTTTTACTTTAGAGTTAAGTATTAATACCTTACAATCTTTTCCGTAATAAGTTTCAGTTCCCTCAACATTTGCATTATATATTTCAGTAAGTTTTCGGTCGTCCATCATATCCTCGTACGATAAATCCGAACCCATTACAGATTGTCTCAGCATGTGTCCTGAAATCATTATTATTCGGTCCGTCGATGGAGAATAGACCCACATTTCATTGCCCAGTTTAAGCATTTTGGTTCCTCTTTCGCGAGGAGGGCTCATATATTCAGTTAACGACTTATCCGTACCCATTGTATAGCTTTTTGAAGTAATGGTACGGTCGTTTCGTTTTCCATGAATAATCATAGTAGATTCAATAATTCGTGAATCTGCTGATAGATTTTTGTCAATATCTTGAAGAATTTTATTACCATCCTGAGCGATTATCGGCAAAGAAGCCATTAAAGATAAGCTCCAAAAGATTGATTTTATAATTTGTTTTTTCATATGATTACAATTCTTCTTTTTGTATTATTCATTTTTTGATCAAAAAACCTGAAAATATTAATCCAATTCTTTAAAGAGCATAGCAGTGTTTCGTTTATAAATTGCCTGTCCCGCTAATGCTGTTCCAACGAGAATAGAAATAATTCCCGGTATTGTTCCTGTATATAACATTCGAGGAGTAATAGTTGTGCGAATTACCGGATCCATCATCAGGGATACATTTCTCATAACCGCACTATAGTCTATCCCATGTCGCGATAAGATCAGGCAAGCCATAAATCCTAAAGTAGTTCCTAAGATTGAACCAATTATCCCAATGATAAGAGATTCAAGCATTAACGAATTGAATATATGTTTTTTTTCTTCCCCCATTGCAAGCCTTATTCCGAACTCATTGTATCGTCTTATACCACCCAAAATACCTGCGTTCCATAGTACGATAGCAAGTGCAATTATAAGTAGAACGATCATTATTAGAGACATTCTTTTAGCATATCCTAATGTTGCGCTCATCATTTCCTGATCCATCAGTTGTGTCATTACCGGAGCATATTCATCCGAATTATTTGCCCATTTAGCATTAAAAGAGGTTTTTATTTCTTCAGCTTTTTCGTTGTTATATTTTTCTTCAGGCAGATAACCAACAATTTCAGCAGCCGCATTATCCATATCCAGCAGTAAACGTGCATCGGAAATATCGATGATAATTGCTCCTCGATCCAGCATACTATTTCCGAAACGAACTATTCCGGCAATGGTATAATTGGAAAATGTCATTGACCCGTACATTGTTGAACCAAAGAAAGTTACTTTATCTCCCGGTTTAACATTGTATTTCTCAGCAAAATCGACACTTACAAGTATTTGTCCCGGAATATTTATTGGATTTCCATCTATTATAGCTTTTTTTATTCCGAGTCGTTTCAACTCATTGCTTCCCGGGGTAAGAAAATCTACAGCAATTCCCGAAACCGGTCCCTGAGCTTTTGTTTCACCTTTTTGATCAGGAATATCAAGTAACCCACCAAACATTATTCGAGGTGTCCAATCAACTTCGGGATATTCATTTTTAAGTTGATTAATTAATTCTCCAGCATTAAGTATTGACAGATCAATAGGTTTTTCATTTTCTTGTGTAGCATACTCATGCGTCATCACTTTTACATGACCTGTTTGGAAGTTTGCAGTCATCGATATCATATTATTGATCATGCCACCAATGATACCATCCGAAAAAACAACAACAAAAACTCCAATTGTTACTACAATAATTGGTAACAGACTGCGTTTTTTGTCCCTAATTATTCCCTTATAGATAAAGTCAAACATATCCTATTGATTAATTTATTTTACCTTTCAATGCATATACAATATTCTGTTTTGCGATTTTTTGTGCCGGGATGTAACTGATAATTGCCGATAAAACTATGAGCAGTAAAATTGTTTTAATGAGAGATGCGATTTTATATATCGGATAAATGGCCTCGCCCAGTGTTAGTCCAATATTTGTGTAAGCCTCGGGCATTGGTAAACCGGTTTTTGCAAATAAGTATAGTAGCGGTGTACCCCAAATTGCCGCGAAAAGAACTGCCAAAACACTATATATAGTTCCTTCGAACGTGAAAAGTGAAGTTACTTTTTTTGGTGTCATTCCAAGTGCTACATAAGTTCCAATCTCTTTCTGGCGACGAAAAATAGAGAGAGTTTGTGTATCATAAACAGCCAAAAGAGCCAATGCAAGTAGTATGATAAAAATTATAGTTGATTCTACTCTTTCAGCGTTTTCCATAGCTCGGACATCAGACAAAAGAAAATAGTTGGACTTATATTTCCATCCAGATATATCAGACTTGACTTTGGCATCTTTTGAAAAGACAATATAAGTAGCTTCGTCACTCATTCCAGTCATTTGATATAGATCATCTAAATTTATCCAGATCTGGTTGGAATCTACCGAACCGACTTTTGTTTCAAATATATGTGTTATTAATAATTGACGAGAATCAAACACCCCATTTTTGTCTCTCCATCTTAGCATTATACGGTCGCCTTTCTTCAAGTCCGTAGATTTTGCCATGCGTGTTCCTATCATTGCAGGAATATTGTCATCCGTAGTTTTTATTTTTTCAGAAGGTATTTTCAAAATATTTTGTTCGGTGTTGATTCCTTTAAGTACAATGTTTTGCATGCGTCCATGTGGATATATAGACGCCTGGATGACAAGAATTGGCGTCGCCACTCCCTTATTTATCAGCCTTTTAATATCTTCAGGTATTATTCCATGAGCATCCTGAAGCGTAAATATATCGTATTTATCATATTTGGGATGCCATAATTGAGACCAACCACTTTCCCAGTCGATAGTATCACGACGTGATTCTTCCAGCCATCCATCCAGCAGTCCGTTATATGCAACCATAATTACAAGTACAAACGAAAGAACTACCACATTTAGCCAAGTTCTTTTTCCTCCTCTAATAATATTTTTGAATGCAGTTTGGATTAACATAGTGTTATTTATTAAATTCACTTTCAATCCGTCCATCCTTTAAAGTAATGATTTTTTGTAAGTATTGCATTACTTTTTCGTCATGTGTAGCAAAAATAAACGTTGTATTCAATTCTTTATTTAATCGTGCCATAGTTTGCAGAATATGGTGAGAATTTTCTGCATCCAGGTTTGCTGATGGCTCGTCTGCCAATACGATAGTGGGGTGTTTTACCATTGCTCTTGCGATTGCAACACGTTGACTTTCGCCTCCCGACAATTGCGTAGGGCGAGAATCTTTTTTATCCGTAAGTCCCACCCATTCCAATGATTCCATTACTGCTTTGTGGCGTTCTTCCTTACTCTTTTTTTGAAGAAGCAGAGCAAACTCAACATTTTCATAAACAGTGTAAATAGGAAGAAGGTTATAACTTTGAAAAATGAAACCGATATGTAGATTTCGTAGAGCCGCTGATTCTTTTGCGCTGAGTTTTGACACATCATTTCCAAGAATAAACGCAGTTCCAGATGTTGGTTTATCTAATGAACCAATAATATTAAGCAACGTAGTTTTTCCAGAACCGCTTGGTCCCACAAACCCAGTGAATTCACCTTCTCCTATTTCAAGATTGATATTTTCAAGAGCTCTAAAATAACTTTCGCCTACAGGAAAGTCTTTGGTCAGCTGAGAAATTGTTATAACTTTGTTTGTTGTCATTGCATTAAAAGGCTTACTTTTATACAAAGATATAATTTTTAGAGTTTTAATACATTTTACTATGAAAAAGTTGCTGTTTATCATCAGTTTAATGCTTTTATGCGGACTCATTTCGTGTGTCAGTAAAAGTTTAGCTTTAAGTAATAAGGATTTACCAGCCAACGATGTTGATTCTGACTTTTTTCCTATTGCGGTGTGGCTTCAGAATCCCGATGATGCGATGGCTTACAAAAACTATGGAATAAACATGTTTGTAGGTATTTGGGGTGGTTTAGATCAATCAAAACTAGATTTGTTAAAAGCCTCAGATATGAAGGTGTTACCCGAGTTGAATGAATTTTGTCGTTATAATCTTGATGAACCCCTTATTTACGGTTGGTTACAAGGTGATGAACCCGATAATGCACAATGGAATGAACGTACCCAAAAATACGACCCATGCATTGATCCATCAATTATTATTCAGAATTATAATAGAATAAAAGAGATTGATCCTTCTCGTCCAGTTTATCTGAATGTAGGCAGGGGAGTTGCTGTAAATGGGTGGTTTGGTCGCGGAGAATGTACAGGAAAAACAGATATGTACAAAATATCAAATAATGGTTATTTGAAAGGTTGTGATATTGTTTCTTTTGATGTTTATCCGGTAAATAGCAATGAGAAAGAGGTAAAGGACAGTATTTGGTATGTTGCAAAAGGACTTGATAGTCTTCGTTTATGGTCGGACTATTCAAAACCAGCCTGGTGTTGGATTGAAACCACAAGGATTGGAAATGAAAGAAAGCCAACCACAGCTGAAGTCAAGTCGGAGATTTGGATGGCGTTAATTCATGGTGCTACGGGAATCGGATATTTTTGTCATTCGTTTGCTAAGCCAACCAATACCGCAGCATTTTTACATGATAAAGAGATGATAACATCAGTAAGTATCGTCAATCGTCAGATTACAAGTTTAGCATCAATTTTAAACAGTCCGACAATTCAAAATTATGTAACCGCGAAAAGCAGTAATCCATTAGTTCCCATTGATTTTATTGTAAAGAAAAAAGGTAAAGAATATTATGTTTTTGCTATATCAATGCGTCCCGGTAGATCCACTGCTAGATTCACTATAGAAAAAGGCAAAAAAGTAGAAGTAATTGGCGAGAATAGAGCGTTGCAAATTGATAAAGACGGAAGTTTTTCAGATGAATTTTTAGATTATTCCGTTCATTTGTATAAAATATTGAGCAAATAATATGAATCATAAAGTTTTAGTTTCAATCTTATTAATTACAGCTATATGCGTATCGTTTTCATGTAAAGCGAATTCCAAGACATACAAAGCAGATGTTGTAATTTATGGAGGAACGTCAGCCGCCGTAATTGCAGCCGTAGAAGTCGCCCAATCAGGTAAGAAAGTAATAATTGTATCACCAGATATCCATCTTGGAGGGCTTTCGTCCAACGGTCTTGGTTTTACTGATACAGGGAATAAAGAAGTGATAGGTGGGTTAGCCCGCGAATTTTATCACCGTGTTTGGCTTCATTATAATGATTCCACATCATGGAAATGGCAGAAGCAATCGGAATATGGCAACAAAGGTCAGGGTACATCTGCAATAGATGGAGAAAGCCGAACCATGTGGATTTTTGAGCCACATGTCGCTGAGCAGATATTTGAGGATTTTATTAAAGAGAATGACATAAAGATATTTAGGGCAGAAAGGTTGAACAGGGAGTCGGGAATACATATAAAAAGCAAAAAGATTGTATCCATTACCACCTTATCCGGAAAAGTATTTAATGCGAAAATATTTATAGACGCCACTTACGAAGGAGATTTGATGGCTGTTGCCGGTGTGAATTATACTGTCGGTCGCGAAGCTTGTTCGGTTTATGGTGAACAATGGAACGGAGTACAAGCAGGTGTTTTTCATCATCCTCATTATTTTAAGGAAAAGATAGACCCATATGTTATTCCAACTGATCCATCAAGTGGATTATTACCATTTATCTCAGATGAAAAGATTCCAACCAATTGTTCGGGTGACAATAAAATTCAGGCATACTGTTTCAGGTTATGTATGAGTAATCATCCTTTAAACCGTGTTCCTTTTAAAAGACCTGAAAATTATGATCCTCAGAATTATGAATTATTAGCCCGTGTTTTTGAATCCGGTTGGGATGAATGGTTCAATAAATTTGATATTATTCCTAATAAGAAAACAGATACAAACAACCACGGTCCTTTCAGCAGTGATTTTATTGGAATGAATTACGATTATCCCGAAGCAACCTATGAGCTCAGGCAAGAAATCATGAAAGAACATATTGATTATCAAAAAGGCTTGTTGTATTTTGTATCTAATAATGAGCGTGTTCCAAGACAAATCAGGGAAAAGATGCAAAATTGGGGATTAGCAAAGGATGAATTTATTGATAATGGAAATTGGCCCTATCAACTTTATATTCGTGAATCACGCAGAATGATTGGAACATATGTTACGACAGAGAATGATGTTCTTGGAAAACGAGAAGTTTTAGATCCAATTGGAATGGGTTCATACACAATGGATTCACATAATATTCAGCGTTATGTTACCGAAGAAGGATTTGTGCAAAATGAAGGAGATGTTGGGGTATATCCAACAAAACCTTATCAAATCTCTTTCGGTTCAATTATTCCAAAAGCTGAGGACTGCACTAATATTCTGGTTCCTGTATGTATTTCATCTAGTCATATTGCATATGGTTCAATCCGCATGGAACCGGTTTTTATGATACTAGGTCAATCGGCTGCCAGCGCTGCTATTATGGCAATTGACAAGAAGTTGAATGTACAGGATGTTCCATACTCGGAACTAAATAATACGTTAAAACACAGAGGGCAAATTTTAAAACTTGATTAGCTTAAAAGTAACTGATTTTAATTGGATTATTAAACTTAGAAACATTAAGCAAACGAAACATGGTTTCATTACGGTCGTAATACAGCTATTATCATAACATTGGTTACGCTTATAAAAGATGTAATTATTTTTTCAGTAATTTTGACTACTTGATATTAGTTAGATAATCATTTTTAAAGAGTAAAACAGATGAAAGCAGCAGTATTAAATGAATTAGACAGTGTTCCCGTTTACATTGATTTTTTCGATCCCGTTCCACAAGATGAAACACAAATAGTGATGAATGTTAAAGCTGCTGCGCTTAAGAATCTGGATAAAGTAAAAACCAAAGAATTTTATTATGCTCATTATTCAGAGTTACCTGAGATGCATGCTTTTGCAGCTGCAGACAAGTTAACGATTGAAACAGAGAGCATGAATCTAAAAGATATCAGTATGGCATAGTCAGTCGATTCAAAAAGCAAAAGATTAGTTATTATTATTGACTGAATACCAATATTATAGCTCTTTTTTTAAGGTCAGATAATTTCTATCAAAAATAGATAAAATAACTGCAATTAAATTTGGTAGACTCAATTATTATTGTTATATTTATAGATTAAATGATTGTTAACCCTTTAAATGCTGGAATAAAGGCATTTATAATAATTCGACCTAACCTGAAAATGATTAAATATAAGAATTTACATAGATATACACTATTTCGTTCTATGTTTCGAAACGATATGAACAACATTTTTATTGCTCAAAGACTTTTATAGTGTATGGGATTTTAATCTGTTTAATTCATTTTTTTTTGCTTATTTTGTAATCGATTTAATTAAGTATTTTTACAATATTAGTGAGAACAAATAAAGATATTTCATATATTTATAATTTATATGTGGATGACCTATTCACATATGGTACCTATCTTGGCTTTGAAAGTGAAGTTGTTAAAGATGCTGTTCATGATGTCTTTGTAAAAATAACTATTGATTCAGGATTACTTAAGGATGTTTCAGATATTAAGTTTTATCTATTCAAGTCTGTGAAATATAGATTGTTTGACTTGCATAAAAAAACTATGAGAGAAATAATGATTGATAATACTGAGTTATTTGAAGAGCTGCCATTTAATATAGAATTAAATGTGGAAGACAATCTTATAGAAGAAGAGGAACAACTTCAGGTAAAAAATGAAATTAGTCTAATGCTAGATTCACTTACCAGCCGGCAGCGTGAAATTATATACCTTCGATATGTACAAGAATATGATTATGAAAAGATAGCTGAATTATTAAAGATTAGTGTACATAGTTGTCGCAAATTAGTATCAAAAGCCATTTTGAGTCTTCGGGATAAATTCGGTATATTAATTAAGGTTTTAGTTCTTCTTTCATAGCACGTTATTTCCACCTTATCTGATACATTTTAATTTTATTAAGTTAAAGTTTAATGATTTTTCAAAATAAAGGGTATAAATAAAATTTCAAATCGTCTATTTATTATATCAGGAATATTAAAATTGAATGATTAAGAAAGTACAACCAAAAATCAAAAATGAAACGTTATACTTATTTTTTAAAAGATAAAAAATTTATCCGTTGGCAGCTATTGTCAGATAGCAGTTTAGACGAATATTGGAAGAATTTCATTGAAGAACACCCAGAATCAGAAAATGAAATACATCAAGCTATCACCTATTTAAAGAATGAGGGATTAAATAAAAGTACATTAACTGAGAAAGAACGCATAATTCTATTTGATAAAATTCAAAATACTATCCGGCACAAGAAAAATTCAAAATTACAAAGACTTATATCATTCTCTGCAGCAGCTGTTGCTTTACTTATAATTGGTTTTTTGCTATTATATCCCAAACAGGAAGACAAAATTATTTTAGCCGATAAAGAGCATATTATGGGTGAATTCTTGAACAGTGAAGATATTCAGCTTATTACCGGTAATGAGTCAATGTCATTTCAAAGTGATATTGATGTAAAGCTCAGTGGGGAAGGCAAAGCCGAAATAGTACAAAATAATCATGACGTACAGAAAATTGAAATCAAACAAGATCAAGTTAATACATTAATTGTTCCCTTTGGAAAGCGTTCCACTTTGACACTTGCAGATGGAAGTAAAGTTTGGCTTAATTCAGGTTCAGTACTCAAATTTCCAGTACAGTTTATAGGTAATAATAGAGAGATCAGTCTTGTTTCCGGTGAGATGTATATTGAAGTAGCCCCGAACAAAAAGATGCCATTTCGTGTTCTTTCTTCAGATTTCAATATTAAGGTTTACGGCACCAAGTTCAATGTCTCAAATTATGAAGGTTCTGCACATTCTGTTGTCTTGGTTGAAGGTAGCGTAAGTTTACAATCATCTAAAAGTAAAGAAACCTTTTTGTCACCTAGTGAGCAAGCTGTTTATTCAGTAAATGGGACATTTAAAACTCAAACAGTTAATGTAAATCAATTCATCAGTTGGAAAAATGGATATTTAGAATTTAACAAAACCCCCATGACAGAAGTACTTAAACAAATTGGAAGATATTATAACCTATCGTTTGATTTTGGAGAAGATTCAAACTTACAAAAGCGTACCTGTACCGGGAAGATTTATTTATCCGAAAATTTAGATAATGTTATGACAACGGTTGGTTTACTATCATCAACTAAATACTCTAAAATCAATAATAAAATATTTATCACTAACGAATAATATAAAAAAAGAGCCTATGTAAATAATATATTAAAGATTTAAAAAAAAGTCGAACGATACTGCAATACCGTTCGACAAGTAGAAATTAATTACCTTGATTATTAATAATTAAAATCTTACAAATTTATGAATAAAAATTATATTGAAAGACAAGTAACTTTCAATAATTCAAAGTATGTTCAAAAAATCATGAGAACGACATTATTCTTTTTGTTTTTCTGTGTACTGTTTACTTCAGCGTCAAACAGTTATTCGCAAAAAATTACTCTTAATCTAAAATCCACTTCAATTAAGAAGATGTGTAATGCGATTGAAGAAAAGAGTAATTATATCTTTGTTTTTTCGGATAATGCCGAAAAAATGATTAATGAAAGGGTGAATATTAACGTAAACTCAAAAGAGATTACTGATATTCTTGAGGAGATTTTTACCAATTCTGGTTTGTCGTATAAAATATTAGAAAATCAGATTGTTGTTTATGAATCTAATGAAGTGACTCCAAATAAAAAAGTTGGAATTGATGTTCCAGTGAATATTGTTCAACAAACGAAAAAACAAATTTCGGGTAAAGTTGTAGATATTAAGGGCGAACCTTTAATTGGAGCCAATATCGTAGAAACTAGAACTACAAATGGAACTGTAACAGATATTGATGGAAATTTTTCGTTACAGGTGGAAAATGATGCTGTCTTACGAATCTCATACATTGGTTTTCTCGAGCAAAGCATCAGTACTGTAGGAAAAAACATCTTCAACATTGTTTTAAGTGAAGATACAAAAGCATTGGATGAACTGGTAGTAATAGGTTACGGCTCCCGACAGCGCAAAAGTATTACTGGAGCAGTAGATCAGGTTAATTCCGAAATGTTTGAAGATCGACCTGTCAGCAATGCATTACAAGCTTTACAGGGGGCATCTGCAAATCTTATTATTCAGCAAAAAAACATGAATCCTAATGATAACAACCTTAGTATCAATATTAGAGGTGTTAGTACAATGGGAAATAATGACCCTCTGATAGTTATTGACGGATTAATCTCCTCAACTAACACTCTTAACAGTATTAATCAGAATGATATAGAGAATGTGTCTGTTCTGAAAGATGCAGGTAGTGCTGCTATCTATGGTTCTCGTTCAGCAAATGGGGTAATTTTGGTGACAACAAAAAAAGGCTCAAAAATGAGCAAACCTTTGGTTAGATTTAGTGGTTTGGCTGGATATCAGGATCCAGATATTCTTTATCAACCCGTTGAAGGATGGCAAAATGCTATGTATCGTAATCAGGCAAACATGAATGCTGGTAGTGCTCCTATTTATACTCCTGCACAAATTCGTGATCTTTATGATCATAGAAGTGAGGAGTATTGGTATTTAAATAAAATTATGCAAAAAGGGTTGCAACAAAATTATAACCTCAATATTTCAGGTGGTAGTGATAATACGACTTATATGGTTTCAGCCGGGTACCTGAATCAGGAAAGTAACTTTGTTGGTGGATACGGTATGGAAAGATATAACTTTAGAACCAATCTTACTACTGAATATAATCGAATTAAAGTAACTTCGTTATTGGCATATAATCGTCGTGACGAACGAACTATTGGAGGAGGTACAGGAAATACAATTATCAACTCTTCGCGTATACCACCATATTATTACTATCGTTTTGAACAAGATGGAAAATATCTGATAAATGATATTATAGGTGATGACAACACAATGGCCAAACTGAAAGAAGGTGGATACGAGAAAAAGGATGAGGATAATATCATAGGTAGTCTAAATCTTGATTATAAAATTACAGAGGGATTGACTGCCAAAGGCTTGTTGGGTATTGATTTAACACAGCATCACCGCTTCAGAAGGGATATTATGGTTCCACTTTACTCACGCAACGATTTGGAAAATTCTGTGGTAAACATAAATCCTAACCGTCTAACGGAAGATTACAACAACAAGCGGTACAATTTAAGTACGCAGTTTTTATTGGATTATAATCGTACGTTTAATGAAGTACATAATGTTTCAGGACTTTTGGGAACCTCGAATGAATCTTACACATTCAAGTCGAGTCGTATTGCATGGAAATTTACTGATCCTGACTTGGGATTGCCCACTACCGATGAATCGGAACAAGATACTGGAAATAATAACTCTAATGACAACACAGATCAAACAAGTATAACTTCAGTTTTTGGACGTTTAGGGTACAATTATATGGACAAGTATTATGGCGACATTTCTTTTCGTTATGATGGTTCATCAAAATTTGCCAAAGATAATAGGTGGGGGTTCTTTCCTTCATTCTCTGCTGCATGGAGAATTTCGGAAGAAAATTTCATGGATGAATACAAAAATAGTGTTGGTGATTTGAAATTTAGAACATCTTATGGTATTTTAGGTAATCAAAATGTTGCAAATTATTCATATCAAACTGTTTACCAAATGTATACCAATAGCTATGTGTTCAATAACCAACCTGTTCCAGGGACTGGTTTTACATATGGAAACCCTGATCTAACATGGGAAAAATCGGGCAACTTTAACATTGGTGTCGATGCTGGATTCTTAAACAATGACCTTTATGTTTCACTCGACTACTTTAATAAAAGGACGTGGGATATTTTGTTAGCTCCTGAAGTCTCTAGCGTTTTTGGTAGTTCTGCAGCCAATGAAAATGCTGGAGAGATGAGAAACCGAGGATGGGAGGCAACATTAAATTACAGGTTACGTTCAGGAGAGTTTAATCATCAGTTCAACTTGAACATATCAGATTCGAAGAATAAAATTACTGATTTTGGAGGCAAAGAAAGAATTGATCAAAGTGATCAAATGTATAAGCTTATAAGAGAAGGAGAAGCCCTGGGATCTTATTTCGGATATAAAACCGATGGTTATTTCCAAAATCTTGATGAAATTGAGAATAGTGCACTACCAGTAGGTGCGATTGTACAACCTGGTGATGTTAAATATGTTGATCAGAATATTGATGGTGTAATTGATGAAAAAGACCGTGTGGTATTAGGAAATGCATTCCCAAGATATACATTCGGATTTACGTATGCTATGCAATACAAAGATTTTGATTTTAGCATTATGCTTCAAGGAGTAGGGAAAAGAGATATGTACATACGTGGAGAATTGATTGAACCATTTCACTCTAATTACTCATATGCTATTTATAGACATCAGTTAGATTTCTGGACTCCAACTAATCCAAATGCAAAATGGCCAAGGTTGATTGCACCAAGCTCACCTTCAAGTAGTAATAACTGGGGAAAAGCAGGTACTGACATTTATCTTTTGAATGGTGCTTATTTGCGTGTGAAAAATATACAATTGGGTTATACACTGCCTAAGCAGTTCACAGATAAGATTGGTATTCAAAAATTGCGTATAAGCGCAAATGCACAGAACCCACTTACACTTACCAGAAATTCATTTATAGATCCCGAATCATCTGAATTTGGCAACAACATGGGAGGTATCGGCGGTGTGGGTGCCAATAGTGCCCGTAATTATCCGACACTTGTCTATTATGGATTTGGTTTAGATATTGAATTTTAATATTTTACGATATGAAAACGAAGATCATACAATATATAACTATATTTTTATTTGCTGTAATTACATTCTCATCCTGTAATGATTTGGACCTGGCACCAACAAATAAATTCACAGATGCCAACTATTGGACTTCTACCGAGAAAGCGACAGCAGTACTTAACATGGCATATAGCCAGATGTTTGGTTCCAATTACTTTTTCGCTAACGAACGTTTGTCGGATAATCTTTATGAAGGAAGAGGTAATACTGATGAGAAAATCATTACTTCAGGACAGGCAGATGCCGCTTTGGGTCGCTTCGCAAATGAGTGGAGAAATTGTTATGAAGGGATAAAAACCTGTCATATATTTTTGGACAACGTGGATTTAGTTCCTAATATGGATAATGTTTTAAAAGAAAGAATGAAGGCTGAGATTAGGTTTATTCGGGCATTTTTGTTTTTTCGATTGACTAATCAATATGGTGACATTCCTTTTTTTGATTATAATATTACATTACAAGAAGCAAATACTATTTCACGTACATCTAAAGATGATGTAATAAAATTTGTAAGAGATGAATTAAATGAAATAGTAAGCTCGTTGCCAAAAAAAGGAGAATATGCGGATAAAGATATGGGAAGAATCACGCAAGGCGCAGCAATGACATTGTTGGCACGTACTTATCTATACGAAAATGATTGGGCAAATGTTGTTTCAGTAACTGAAAAAATCATCAATGGTGATTATGGTCAATATCAATTGTTTTCAAGCTATGAAGGTCTTTTCTTGCCCGAAAATGAGCTCAACGATGAGGTGATTCTCGATATGGGATATACATTGAACATGAGAACCTGGAGCGAGATGTATGATGCAATTCCACTGTCTGTTGGAGGTCGTATCAATGCATTTGCGCCTACACAGGAATTGGTGGATGATTATTTAATGAAGAATGGAAAATCTATTCATGAAATTGGCTCTGGTTACGATGAAAATAATCCTTATATAAATAGAGATCCTCGATTTGGTGCTACTATTGTATATCATGGTTATCAATGGAAGAAGGCAAATGGTGCTATTTCGACTATTTATATTAAACCGGGATCCTCTGCAGATGCAGGTGCCTCTAATTTGGATGAATATGCAGGACCAGGTCAAAATTCAACCGCTACTGGATACTATATAAGAAAATATTTTGATCCTACTGCTCCAGAAGGTATGGCAGCAGGATTAAATCTGGTTTTGATGCGTTATGCTGATGTTCTTTTGATGTATGCTGAAGCAAAGAATGAATTAGGGGAAATGAACGAAACTGTGTGGAACCAAACAATTCGCTTAATTCGTGTACGTGCAGGCTTTACCGATGCATCTGCTTTGAATTATCCTTCTTCTGATCTTCAACAGATTATACGTCGTGAACGTCGTTCTGAACTGGCGATAGAAGGACTGCGTTTATTTGATATTCGACGCTGGGGTATCATTGAGTCGGTGATGAATGTTGCTCCAAAAGGAGCCAAATTTGCTGCTGGTAATACGCAATATATTACATTAGATCAGAGGAGATTTAACGCAAACAGGGATTATTTGTTTGCCATTCCTCAGTCTCAACGAGATATCAATAAGAATCTCACTCAGAATCCTGAATATTAACAGATTATGGTTGATAAATAAAATAACACAATATGAATACTATATATATAAAACTGATCATGCTTTCTTCTCTGATTTTCGCTTTTATGTCATGTAGCAGCGATGGAGAAGTGAGAGATTTGGGTGTTACCCCTGTTAAAACGCTGTATGAACCGACTGACGGAAGAGTACTTGTACTTCAGTCCTCTGCTTCAGCCATGTTGTATTTTGAATGGGAACCTGCAAGAGCAGAAGATAGTGGGGCAGTGCTCTATGATATTGCTTTCGATAAAGCAGATGGAAATTTTACAAATCCTGTATCTATAATTGCATCTGACAATAACGGGGGTAGCAATCACGCTACAATTACTCATAAACAGTTGAACCAAATAGCAGCGCTTGCGGGCATCGAATCGGCTGCTCAGGGTACGCTAAAATGGACTGTTTATGCTTCTAAAGGAATTAATCCCGTAAAAGCAGAGCAGGAACGTACACTTACTGTGACAAGACTTGCTGGGTTTGCGAACATTCCAGAGCAGTTGTTTATCACCGGTATTGGTACGGAAGCAGGAGTTGATGTCTCTAAAGCAATTCGTTTGAAAAAAATCACTGATGGTGAATTTGAAATTTATACAAAGCTAACTGAGGGTCAATCATTTCACTTTGTTAATTCTTCTTCAGGTGAACCTGTTGTCTATTCCTTAAGTGGTGAGAAAATTGTTGAGGGAGGTAGTTCTAATGTGTCAAAAACAGGTGTTTATAAATATTATCTCGACTTCAACATCGGATCATTTACATCCAAAGAGATAACTAAAATCAATCTCTTTTTATGCTGGTCACAAAGAAAAATCGAATTGCCTTATAAAGGACTTGGGGTATGGGAACTCACAAATCACACCATCACAGGACTAACAGGTAATGATAACAATGACGACCGTTACAAGTTTAGGATGGAAAGCTCTGCAGGCGAAACTGAGTGGAGATCTCCTGCTAATGACAGTAAACCTTCTGGAAACGAAGCGTATTACTATATGGTGGAAAAAGACAATGTTCAACAGTGGACCGACGGACAAGTCTGGAAAAGTCCATCCACCACAGGATGGAGTGATAAGACATATGATTTTATGTTTTCACTTAATTCAGAGCGAGCCTATACACATAATTTAATCATCAAAGAATAATCGTATGAAAAAGATAGTTTTAAGTATGGCTTTCATTGCTTTCGTTATGCTCCTTTTTGTTGGATGTAACGAAACAATGGGTGAACCTGACAATAGCCTTACAGATGTAAAAACGTTGATTGAACCAATGGATGAAAATGAAGTTGTACTTCTGCCGACTGCTTCCGCTTCTGTTTATTTTGAATGGGAACATGCAGATATGGATGGTGGTCCTGCTTTATATCAAATTGCTTTTGACAAGGTTGATGGAGATTTCACTAATCCTCTTTATATGGCCTATTCAGGCAATAATGGTTTCAACAATAACATTACACTGTCTCACAAGCAACTCAATAAAATTGTTGGTATGATTGGGGTAGGACCTTCAGCAAAAGGTACGATAAAATGGACAGTTTTTTCATCTAAAGGAACACATTTTGTTAAGGCAGCGAAGGAAAACAGACTTACGGTTACTCGTTTGGCTGGTTTTGCCGAAGAAGATATCCCTGTTGATCTTTTTGTTACGGGTGGAGCTTCTGAAGGTGGAGATGATCTTCTGAAGGCACATAAAATGAAAGCTGTTTCAACTGGTGAATTTGAAGTGTACACCAAACTTAAAGCAGGTGAACCATTTTATTTTGTGAGTGCAACTTCTGGTACATCAAACAGGTTTTCAATCGAAAATGGTTTGGTAAAAAAAGAAGGATCAACAACGGTTGCAACTGAGGGAGTTTATAGGATTACGCTTGATTTTAATACAGGTGCAAGCACTACAACTCTTATTACACGAGTTGCATTCTATTTCAGTCCTGAAGGAAAAATTCTATTTGATATTCCTTACAAAGGTTTCGGTGTGTATCAAACAACAGCAACAGTTACCTTTAAACAAGAAGGATGGGGTCGTGATGAACGTTATAAATTCAGGATGTTTGTAAAAGAAAATGGAGGTAACGATGAAGAGAAAGAACTTGAATGGGGTACACTAAACCAGACTGATTCTCGACCGACTGCAACCAGTCCTGAGACATACTATTATATCAAATTAATGAATCCTACTCAGTGGGATAATAAATGGAAACTTATGGGTGACTTTGATGGCAATCCGGGTATTTATACAATTTATCTACAGGCAGATAAACCTTATACCCATTCTATCACTAAACCATAAATGCAATAATGAATAAAAGGTAAGAATGAATGTTATTTTGATAAAAAACTTTCATTCTTACCTTCTTTGCTGTTAATTACTAAATGACCTATTAAAGATATTTATTGAATATTAATCACACACTATTATGAGCACAGTTATTTGGAGTATGAACAATTGAAAATATTTAAGATGAAAAAACAACACTTATTACTTTTACTGATTATCCCTATTTTGTTTGCATGTGGGAGTGAGAATATACCAGATCCAGGGAATGATGATGACAAAGATAGCATTAATTGGAACGCAGCAGCAAATGCCGGAAGTAATGCATTGATATCTTCTTTTTGGAATATAAACGGTCAATATTTTAACACGGACAACAGCGGTAACACCACATTTCAATACTGGCCAAATGCACATGCTTTAGATGTTCTAATAGATGCTTACTTGAGGACAAGTGACACCAACTATAAAAGCTATTTCGATAAATGGTTTATAGGTGTGAAAGCTGCGAACGGTAATAGTTGGAATAATGACTTTTATGACGATATGGAGTGGAATGCATTGGCATTACTGCGTGCTTACAAGGTTACGAACGATGTTCGTTATAAGGATGCTGCACTGGAACTCTGGGGCTATATCAAGTTGGGTTGGAATGATAATGCTGGTGGTGGAATTACCTGGAAAAAAGGAATGGAGTATAGTAAAAATGCTTGTTCCAATGGTCCCGCAGCCATCCTTGCTGCACGTCTTTATCAGGAATTTGGAAATGTAGAAGATCGGGAATGGGCTGTAAAGATTTATAATTGGCTTAAGTCGACATTGGTAAACACCAATAACGGGATGGTTTATGATAATATTGACTCGCGTACGGGAATCATTAAGAAAGAGTGGATTTTCACCTATAATCAGGGAACTTACATAGGTGCTGCAGTTGAACTACATAAAATATTCAACGAGAAGGCCTATCTAAACGACGCTGTTTTAGCAGCTGATTATACAATCAGTAGTTTAGTAGATAATTCCATTCTGAAAAGCGAAGGAACAGGCGATGGCGCACTTTTCAAAGGTGTCTTTGTTCGTTATTTTACTCAACTGATTCAACAGGAACGACTTGATTCTCCTGTCAGAAAACGATATATTCAATTTATTAAACTCAACGCCGAAACCTTATGGAATCAAGGTACTAACAAATCTGGTACATTTTTTGGACCTAATTGGAGAGTTAAACCAGGAACCACTGTAGGATTGACAGAGCAACTCAGTGGTTGCATGTTGATTGAAGCAGCTGCACTTTTAGATAACAAAAAGCTCCTATAAAACATATATATATTTAAATATGTGGCAAATAATAAATAGAGATTAATTATGTTTTGAGGGGTCAAAAAAGCTTATATTTTCACAAGATCCTCTTGAAAAGGAGGGTCTTGTGAAAAATAGCTTAATAAAAATTGATGAAAAAGTCGTTAACCACTATTCACCTCGGATCATTGTGAGTAACATTTTGAATTGCTCAACAGCTTTCAAGGCATGTGGTACGTTAGCAGGCATAATTATACAATCACCTTTTTTCAGTAGATGCGGAACACCTTCCAGTTGTATTTCTGCTTCACCGTCCAGGATTTGAACAAAAGCATCGTAGTTTGCAGCATGTTCTGTTAAACCTTGTCCTTTATCAAAAGAAAAAAGAGTTATATTTCCTGCACTGTTTTTTGTGACCTGTTTACTGATTACTCCGCCATCAGCATAATCTATTGATTCTTCAAGAGCAATCACTTTTGACTTTTCATAAGTTGTCATAATCTTTATTGTATTTAGCAGTTTTATTTACTTTTATGTTAACCGCTTGATTTATTAAAGCGCTAATTTAATTAATTAAATTCAAAAACATGGTAGGATTCACATAATTAAGAATTGTTCGTTAATATAATTATTATTAAATAAACACTTTGAAATGAAAACATTCATAGCGGAGTCGTTATCAACCGAAAACTAGAATTATTTGATTATGGAATCATAACCACAACAAGTGGCAATACCCGATGATTATAGACATATTCCTCATACTAATACAATTGTGGTCGTTCACAGCTGAAAAATAAGTATTATATTTGCATGCAAGGGAAAGACAACTCACTAGAATTGATTTTTTTCAATCTTCAACAGCCAAATGCTTTTTTCATATAGAGAATGAAATGTATGTTGAAATGAGTAGAAAACTTGTTGAACCTTTGTTAGACGAAACGATTTAATTTTAAAAGAGATAGAAATGAAAACAAATTATGAACTACGCTATTCAGCACATCCTGAAGATGCTAAATCTTATGACACGCAACGTTTACGCAGGGATTTTTTAATTGAAAAAGTATTTATTGGAGACGAAGTCAATATGGTCTATTCTATGTATGACCGCATGGTTGTGGGAGGAGCAATGCCGGTAAAAGAATCATTGCTATTGGAAGCAATTGATCCATTGAAACAATCATTTTTTCTGCACAGTCGAGAAATCGGGATTTATAATGTAGGTGGCAAGGGTAAAGTTAAAGTTGGAAAAGCAGTTTTTGAACTCGATTATAAAGAAGCACTATACTTGGGATCAGGAGATCGAGAAGTCTTTTTTGAAAGTGATAACTCAACGAATCCTGCTAAATTTTACTTCAACTCTGCAACGGCTCATCGAAATTACCCTGACAAAAAAGTAACTAAAGCCGATGCTGTTGTTGCTGAGTTAGGCTCACTTGAAACTTCTAATCATCGCAATATCAACAAAATGATTGTAAATCAAGTGTTACCAACTTGTCAGCTTCAAATGGGTATGACAGAACTGGCTCCTGGAAGTGTATGGAATACCATGCCGGCGCATGTTCATTCGCGCAGAATGGAAGCTTATTTCTACTTTGAAGTTCCTGGAGATCAGGCAGTCTGTCATTTTATGGGAGAGGTGGATGAAACACGTCATATTTGGATGAAGGGTGAGCAAGCTATACTTTCTCCTGAGTGGTCCATTCACTCTGCAGCAGCTACTTCAAATTACACATTTATTTGGGGTATGGCCGGAGAAAACCTTGATTATGGTGATCAGGATTTTTCAGAGATAACAGACATTCGATAAGACAACAATTAAATATTAAAGTGATGGTAAATTTTTCATTAGAAGGTAAAATAGCGCTCGTCACGGGTGCTTCGTATGGTATTGGTTTTGCAATAGCTACTGCTTATGCAGAGGCAGGAGCAAAAATAGTGTTTAATGATATCAACCAGACATTAGTAGATAAGGGAATTGCATCTTATAAAGAAAAAGGCATAGAAGCACACGGTTACGTATGTGATGTGACTGATGAAGATGCTGTAAATACTTTTATCAAAACCGTTGAGAAAGAGGTTGGTTCCATTGATATTTTAGTTAATAATGCAGGCATAATTAAACGCATTCCGATGCACGAGATGTCCGCTGCTGAGTTTCGCCAAGTGATTGATATTGATCTGAATGGTCCATTCATCGTTTCAAAAGCAGTTATTCCACAAATGATAGAAAAAGGCCACGGAAAGATAATAAACATCTGTTCCATGATGAGCGAACTGGGTCGTGAAACTGTCTCAGCTTATGCTGCAGCTAAAGGAGGATTAAAAATGTTGACCAAAAATATCTGTTCTGAATACGGTGGTTACAACATACAATGCAACGGAATTGGTCCGGGTTATATTGCTACTCCACAAACTGCACCATTGCGAGAAAAACAGTCTGACGGTTCACGCCACCCGTTTGATGCCTTTATTGTTTCAAAAACTCCGGCTGCTCGTTGGGGCACAACAGATGATCTGAAAGGTCCTGCTGTTTTTCTTGCATCTGAGGCTTCTGATTTTGTTAATGGACATATTTTATATGTTGATGGTGGAATATTGGCATATATTGGCAAACAACCGTAGAAACGGTTTAAATATTAAAACTGAAATCTGATGAAATCAAATAAAATTATTCAATTATTAATGGTATTACTGGCTGTCATGTGTATCAGTTGCGGATCATATAAAAAAGATTTAACGTTAAATGTCATGAACACAAGTTCATTAGACAGGAATAATGAAATTATGGAAATAGCTTGGGATGAAATAACTCAAAAGCTATCGCTTATTGCAGATCAAAAAATCATAGTTACAGATATAAAAGGACGTCAGATTCCTTATCAACTAATAAAAAATGGCTCTGACAAGGTTGAAACATTAATATTTCCTGTCACTTTAGCAGCTGAGGATTCTACAATATTTAAGGTATCTGTTGGAGATCCAGTTATGGTTCAACCTTTGGTTTATGGAAGGCTGGTACCTGAAAGAAAAGATGATTTTGCTTGGGAAAACAACCGCACTGCTTTCCGGATATATGGACCCGCTTTAAAAGCAACCGGCGAAATTAGCAATGGATTGGATTTCTGGGCAAAAAAAACCGACTCGTTGATTATTGACAAATGGTATAAGAACGATTTGTCGGGTGTGGCATCTTACCATGAAGATCACGGTGAAGGACTTGATTTCTACAAAGTTGGAAGAACACTTGGACTTGGCATGACGGCTCCTGTCGATAATGATACACTCTGTCTTGGTGATAATTTTGTAACAGTTGATATATTGGATAATGGTCCATTACGTTTAACTTTCAAACTTACTTATGATCCTTATATTGCTGGTGAACATAAGATAACTGAAACAAGGATTATCTCTCTCGATGCATATAGCTTTTTCAATAAAGTGACTAATATCTTCGAGACAGATACCGCCGAACTGACTGTTGCAACTGGTATTGTAATGGCACCAGACAAACCGGAGATTACCTTTGGACGTAATTCCGGCATCATTGCTTACGAAACTCCGGGTAATGACACTAACGGAATCATTTACACCGCGGTTATTAACCCGAATGGATTCGGAATGATTAAGGTGTCCGGTGGACATTATTTGGGACTAAATAATTATCAAACGGGAACCCCATACACCTATTACACGGGAGGTGGTTGGAGTAAAGCGGGATTCGATAGTTTTGAAGAATGGACTCAATTTGTTCAATCTGAGAAAGTAAAAAAAGAACAACCACTAGTTATAAAAATCGACTGATATGCAGAAAGTTATTACTTTTGGTGAGATCATGCTTCGGCTGGCTACACCGGGATATAAAAGATTTATTCAATCCGATAATCTTACTGCTACCTTTGGTGGGGGTGAGGCAAATGTTGCTGTCTCCCTCGCAAACTATGGAATTCCTGTAGATTTTGTAACGCGCTTACCTCAGAATGATATTGCTGAATGGTGTCTCTCGGATCTTAGAAAATACAACATCGGAACAACTCAGATTCTGCGCGGTGGTGAAAGATTAGGAATCTATTTCCTGGAAACAGGAGCTGTTGCAAGACCATCGAAAGTAGTGTATGACAGAGCATATTCTTCCATTGCAGAGGTGAAAAAAGGGATGTTCAACTGGAAAGAAATATTGAAAGATGCCTCTTGGTTTCACTGGACCGGAATCACACCGGCTATCTCTGAGGGGGCTGCCGATGTATGTCTTGAAGCCATTCAAACAGCCAACGATTTGGGTATAACGGTATCGTGCGACCTTAATTTCAGAAAGAATTTATGGAAATATGGTAAATCTGCTTCGGAAGTTATGCCTAAATTGGTTGAAGGGTGCAACATAATCCTCGGAAACGAGGAGGATTCTGAAAAGGTTTTTGGTATTAAACCTGATGGATTTCAGGTAGAACATACTGGAGGAGACATGGATGCCGCTGAATTTGAGTCGGTTTGCAATCAACTAATGCAGAAGTTTCCTCGGGCTAAAAAGGTGATAATCACATTGCGTGGTTCTATCAATGCTAACCATAACACGTGGGGCGCATGTCTCTATTCCGATAAATTATACAAATCAAAGAGATACGACATTACGCATATCGTGGACAGAGTGGGAGGCGGTGATTCCTTTATGGGTGGATTAATTTATGGATTGCTCACTTACAAAGATGACGACCAGCAAGCACTGGATTTTGCAGCGGCTGCTTCTTGTCTTAAACATACCGTTTATGGTGATTTTAATCTGGTAACTGTGTCTGAAGTTGAAACCCTTATGAATGGTGGCGGTTCAGGTAGAGTGATTCGCTAATTGTTTAACATTCAATGTGTCAGGACAATCCAAGCCTTTATTTGTCTTGACTCTTGATTCTAATTATCTAAGTAATGGCAAAATTTTCAAGAATGCAAGTTTATCAGATTATGGAAAATACCGGAATAATACCTGTATTTTATCATACTGATGTGGAAGTAGCAAAAGAGGTTGTGAAAGCGTGCTATGATGGTGGAATCCGGGTCTTTGAGTTCACTAATCGGGGTGATTTCGCTCATGAAGTGTTCGCTGACCTTGTTAAATGGGCCGACAACGAATGTCCTGAGTTGATCTTGGGCATTGGCTCTATTGTGGATGCACCTACAGCTGCTCTGTACATTCAATTGGGTGCAAACTTCGTGGTGGGTCCACTTCTAAATGCTGATATCTTCAAGGTCTGTAACCGTAGGCAGATTGCTTACACTCCCGGTTGTGCAACTGCTTCAGAAATCGGACTTGCGCAAGAGTTGGGTGCAGAGATAGTTAAAGTATTTCCCGGAGGTAGCGTTGGTGGTCCCTCTTTTGTAAAGAATATCAAAGGTCCAATGCCATGGACTCGAATCATGGTAACAGGTGGTGTTGAACCAACAGAAGAAAATTTGTCCGACTGGTTTAAAGCAGGAGTATCTTGTGTGGGAATGGGATCAAATCTTTTCCCAAAAGAGGTGCTAAAGTACAAAGATTGGATGAAAATCACAGAGTTATGCCGAATTTGTTTGTCGATAGTGCAAAAGCATAAAACAAATACATGATATTATTAAAGCCATGGATGTCCAAAATTTAATATATTTAATCTAATGATGAGTAAAAAAATAATCATTCTAATTCTTTTGTCTTTCTCAATTTTAAAAGTTAATGCTTATAGTGAGAAAAATCTATTGCAAAAAGCAGCTACAGCAGAACAGATCAAATCTGCCCTTATCCTTAATCAGAAATGGGTGCCGTACCCAAATTATAAAGACAGAAGTGGATGGGATAAATTGATGGGAAACTTCAAATCTGAATATATACAAAAAGGTGAACAGGCGCTCAATTATAATTGGATTGTAATTAAAGCAACAGACTACCTTGATTATGAGCGCACAGGCACTCGTACAACCATGGAATCACCCTATGGAAAGAATATTCAAACCATAACAGATCTGTTATTAGCAGAATTAACCGAAGGGGAGGGCCGTTTTATAGATCAACTGATAAACGGAGTATTTTATACTTGTGAAATGACATCTTGGTCCATTGCGGCTCATCAGGTAAGACAAAGCAATGGTCGCTCATTACCTTTAAAAGATGAACATCTAATTGAATTGACATCAGGAGATGTTGGTAGTTTGTTTTCCTGGATTTATTTCTTTTTTCAGGATGAATTCGATAAAGTAAACCCGACTATCTCAAAACGATTGCGTCTTGAGTTGGAAGAAAGAATATTAGAACCATTTATGGGTAAGGATTTCTGGTGGATGGGGTTCAATTATCGCCCCGGAATAGTCATAAATAATTGGAATGTATGGTGTAATTTTAATGCGTTGCAATGTTTTTTATTATTGGAGAACGATAAAGATCGTTTGGCAGAAGCAGTTGCTAAATCAATGAGGTCTGTAGACCAGTTTATTAATTATTCAAAACAAGATGGTGCTTGTGAAGAAGGACCTTCTTATTGGGGACATGCAGCCGGTAAAATGTACGATTACTTGCAACTGCTTTATGATGGAACTGGTGGAAAAGTATCAATTTTTGATGTACCTATGATAAAGAATATGGGGGAATATATTTCCAGAACATATGTAGGGAACGATTGGGTAGTCAATTTTGCAGATGCTTCTGCGAAGTTATCATTAGATGCTAATTTTATTTTCAGATATGGAAAAGCTGTGCAAAGTAATGAGATGATAGGATTCGCAAATATGCTTTCTAAAAATCAGAAGGATGTCAGTGCTCCAAACTATGGAAGGGATATTTTCAGATCATTTCAATCATTGTTATATTTTGAAGAGTTCTCACAGAATACTGCTGAATATACCACTCCTCAAAATACCTGGTATCCGGAAACGGAGTTTTGCTACATGAAAAATAACAAAGGGTTCTTTGTGGCATTAAAAGGTGGATTCAATAACGAGAGTCACAATCACAATGATGTTGGAACATTTTCACTTTACATGAATGAAGTTCCTGTGTTTATTGATGCCGGTGTTGGCACTTATACTCGCCAGACTTTCAGCAGTGAAAGATACAATATATGGACTATGCAAAGTCTTTATCATAATCTTCCGGAAATAAATGGGCATCAACAGAAGTTCGGGACCAACTATACAGCCAAAAACACAAAATATGATCCCAAAAACCAAACTTTCTCTTTGGATATCTCCGGGGCATATCCTAAAGAGTCTGGAATCAATTATTGGAAAAGAAATTACATTCTAAAAGAAGACATACTTTTAATCAGAGATGATTTCGATTTAGACAATTCCACTCAAAAGAATCGTATTTATTTTCTGACATGGGGAAAAGTAGATAACTCTATAGAAGGGATTGTAATTGTTAATGTTATGGATCAGCAGGCTGAACTCAGGTATGACAAAAACAAATTTGTTGCTTCCATTGAAACAATAAAGTTAGATGATAAAAGATTATCTAATGTGTGGGGTGAAGAAATCAAGAGAATTATTCTTGAAGAGAAAACCCTAAGATCTAAAGCTAAATATGAATTCGCGATCATTAGAAAATAACCTAAAACAATCTTATAATTAAAACTTAAATAAGTACTTTCAACAAAGAGGGAATCTGACTAGGTTCATTGGCAACCGGAACGCCTACTGCTTCAAACGCAGCGATCTTTTCGGCGGCTGTCCCTGATCCGCTGGAGATGATAGCTCCCGCATGACCCATCTGCTTTCCTGGAGGCGCCTGCTGACCAGCAATGAATGCAACAACAGGTTTCGTTACGTGTTTTTTTATATATTCGGCAGCACGTTCTTCGGCATCACCACCTATCTCACCGATAAGCACGATGGAATCTGTTTCAGGATCGTTCTCAAACATTTCCAGTAGTTCCTGGTAATAAAGTCCTACAACCGGATCTCCGCCAACACCAATTGCTGTTGATTGTCCCATTCCGTTTTCGGTTAAGTTGTACACGACTTCATAGGTGAGAGTTCCACTGCGACTAATCACGCCGGTGCTTCCTTGTTTAAAGATCATTGTAGGCATAATCCCTACCAGACTCTTTTCGGGAGAGATCAGACCGGGACAATTTGGACCTATAAGATTAGCCCCTTTATTTTTGATGAAATGGTATGCTTGTACTACGTCAAGTGTAGGAATACCTTCTGTAATACAGATTATAAGTTGAATGTCTGCGTCTGCTGCTTCCATCATAGCATCTTTAGCAAATGGTGCCGGAACAAAGATGATAGATGAGTTTGCACCTGTTTCTTTAACGGCCTCTTTTACCGAATTGAAAACTGGAATATCTTCGACAAATTCACCTGCTTTACCAGGTGATGTTCCACCAATCACATTAGTTCCGTATGTTTTCATTTTAGATGCATGGAATCCACCGTCGCGACCTGTAATGCCTTGGACAATCAAACGTGTGTTTTTATCGATTAATATGCTCATAGCTTATTTGTTTTTCAGTCTTGATAATTGTATGTCAGTTCAACAGCTTTTTTTGTTGCGTCACCCATGGTTTCAGCAACATGAAAATGAGACCCTTCCAGCAAAGCACGCCCCTCCTTTTCATTAGTCCCTGTGAGCCGAATCACAATTGGGATGTCGGTTTTTATCTGTTTAAATGCTTCAAGTAAACCGTGAGCAACATCGTCACACCGGGTAATGCCACCAAATATATTGATTAGCACTACTTGTACATTTTTATCGCTCAGCAAAAGTTTCATCGCTTCAATTACTTTTGTGGGATTGGAACTTCCGCCAATGTCGAGAAAATTGGCAGGGTTACCACCGTAAAGTTTGATCATGTCCATTGTAGCCATAGCCAGTCCCGCACCATTGACCATGCAACCAATTTCTCCACCTAAATGTACATAACTGAAACCTTTGCTTTTGGCATTTTGTTCTTTTTTCTCCTCTTCGGTAGGTTCATTGAGTGAGGCTATTTTAGGATGACGATAAAGAGCATTGTCATCGAATGTCATTTTTGCATCGATAGCCATGATGCTCCCTTCTTGTGTGAGTACCAATGGATTAATCTCCGCAAGTGAGGCATCTGTATCAATAAATAGTTTGTACAGCTTTTGGAAAATTGAAGCTGCCTGACGTACTAAATTTACATCATCAAACAGTTTGAAAGCAGCCTCCCGTGCTAAATAATCAGGAACACCAATTGAAGGATCGATCACAAACTTGTGAATCTTCTCCGGAGAGATACGTGCGACTTCCTCAATTTCCATTCCACCTTCTTTGCTTAACATTAGAATGGTCGATTTTGAATTTCTGTCGATAATATAACTCGCGTAATACTCTTTTGAAATGTTTACCGCTTGTCCTATAAGGATTCGGTCCACTATGTAACCTTTGATGTTCATGCCCAGAATGTTAGATGCATGTTTGCGTAATTCGATTTCATCAATTGCCAGTTTTACTCCGCCGGCTTTTCCTCTTCCGCCGGAATACACTTGTGCTTTCACAATTACTCTTTGTGAATCCAACTGTGAATAAGCTTTCACTGCATCATCAACTGATCGGCACAAAACGCTCTGATCTACAGGAATTCCGTAGTTTGCAAACAACTCTTTTGCCTGATATTCATGAATTTTCATGGGCTATTTCTAAAAATATTATGATGATTAAGAAACTATGATTAAACTACCATACAATTAACCATATAACAGAGAATTTGTTTTTTAAAATTGAAATAATTATAGAATAGATAAACAAAATAATTGGCAATTGATTATTTTGTATATTTGTAGTTATAAGAATATAAATTATGAATAATACCAAAATATCTTGTCCGCAATGCGGATTTAACTTTGATGTTGAAGAAGCGCTGTCTAGCCAGGTTGAGGAGCGATTACGTGCTGAGCAACAGAAGAGAATTGCTGAAATAGACAAGGCTTATAAAGCAAAATTATATGCGTTGGAGACAAAGGAGGCTGACTTGGAAAAGCAGATTGCTGAACGAACAAACAAAGAATTGGCTATTAAGGAGAAAGTGATGGCTGATAAGATAAATGCGAAATATCAGTCGGAATTGAATGATTTGAAGAAACAGGAGAGTGAAGCTCGCAAAGAGGTTGCGGAACTCAAGAACTCAAAAATTGAGAACGAAAAGCTTAAACGTCAGTTGACAGAGCAACGACAGAATATCGAATTGGAGTATGAACAAAAGTTGAGTAAGCAACTGAATGATAATCTTATCAGAATAAAACAACAGGAAACGGATAAGGCGGAGTTAAAAATCAAGGAATATGAAATTCAGCTGGAGCAACAAGCCAAACTGATTGACGAAATGAAACGTAAATCGGAGCAGGGCTCAATGCAGTTGCAGGGAGAAGTGCAAGAGCTGACTATTGAAGAGACTTTGAAATCGATGTTTCCTTACGATGATATTTCAGAAGTAGGAAAAGGTATTCGAGGAGCAGATGTGATTCAATCCGTCAGAAATAGAGTAGGAGTTGAGGTCGGTACCATTCTTTATGAAAGTAAGCGTACAAAAGCATTTAGCAACGAGTGGGTGAGTAAACTAAAGTCTGACGCTGTTTTGGTGAAAGCTAATATTTGCGTGATTGTAACCGAAGCCATGCCGGATGATATAGAACGGATCGGTCAAAAAGAAGGAGTATGGATTTGTTCATATGCTGATTTTAAACCACTTATTATAGTTTTGAGAGATAGTTTACTGAAAATCAGCGAAGCATACACTTCTCAAACAAATAAAGGTGAGAAGATGCAGATGCTCTATGATTATCTGTTAAGTCAGGAGTTTGTTTTGCAGCTAAGCGCTATTGTTGAGGGTTTTACTGAATTGCAAAGCAGTTATGCACAAGAAAAAATGCAGATGGAACGAATCTGGAAGAAACGAGAAAAACAACTTGAAAAGGTATTGTTAAATACCAATCATTTTATTGGATCTATTCAAGGTATTGCAGGGAGCTCAATACCGGGACTTAATCAGATTGGAGCCGATGACTCGATGTTGAAGTTAGACGAATAAACTTCTTAAATAATAATTATGAATAAGACCTTATTCAATCAATTACCACCTTTTCCTGAATTTCAGGAAGGTATTCGTCGTGCACCCGACAGAGGTTTTAGACTAACTCAGACTCAGACCGAAACGGCATTGAGAAACGCTTTGCGATACATTCCCAAAGAATTTCATAAATCTTTGGCTCCTGAATTTTTGGATGAACTAAAAACCCGCGGAAGAATTTATGGCTATCGATTTCGCCCCAAAGGGGATTTGAAAGCTAAATCCATCAACGAATACAAAGGAAATTGTATTGAAGGAAAAGCATTTCAGGTGATGATAGATAATAATCTCTGTTTTGATGTTGCTTTATATCCATATGAGTTAGTTACTTATGGCGAAACGGGACAAGTATGCCAGAATTGGATGCAATATCGATTGATAAAACTCTATCTGGAAGAGTTGACTCAGGAACAAACGCTGGTGCTGGAGAGCGGTCACCCGTTGGGATTATTCAAATCAAAACCGGAAGCGCCACGCGTCATCATAACCAATTCCATGATGGTGGGGATGTTTGATAATCAAAAAGACTGGGAAATAGCTGCACAAATGGGAGTAGCAAACTACGGTCAGATGACTGCAGGCGGATGGATGTATATTGGTCCCCAGGGAATTGTTCACGGCACTTTCAATACACTGCTTACTGCCGGACGCCAACGATTAGGCGTTCCAAAAGACGGTAATCTGGCAGGACATTTGTTTGTATCGTCGGGATTGGGTGGAATGAGCGGAGCACAATCAAAAGCAGCCGACATAGCAGGTGCTGTTTCCATAATTGCGGAAGTTGACATTTCAAGAATTGAAACCCGTCACAAGCAAGGATGGGTGCATAAAATAACAAACGATAATCATCAGGCATTCAATTGGGCACATGAAGCAATCACCAATAAAGAACCATTGTCCATTGCATTCCATGGGAATATTGTTGATTTACTGGAGTTTGCAGAAATAAATAATATTAACATTGAACTCTTGTCAGACCAAACTTCTTGTCACGAAGTTTATACTGGCGGTTATTGTCCTGTGGATATTTCATTTGAAGAGCGCACACGATTATTAAGTGAGGATAGAGAAAAGTTTAAACAGCTTGTAGATCAGTCGCTTCATCGTCATTTTAACGTAATAAAGAAACTGATTGCCAAAGGAACCTACTTTTTCGATTACGGGAATTCATTTATGAAAGCTATTTATGACTCAGGAGTGAAAGAAATATCAAAGAATGGAATTGATGAAAAAGAAGGTTTCATCTGGCCATCGTATGTTGAAGATATCATGGGACCAGAACTGTTCGATTATGGATATGGACCATTCCGATGGGTTTGTCTGAGTGGAAATCATGATGATTTGATAAAAACAGATAAAGCTGCAATGAGTTGCATAGATCCTAATCGCAGAGCGCAAGACAGAGATAATTACCTTTGGATTCGCGATGCAGAAAAGAACAAATTGGTTGTAGGAACTCAAGCTAGAATACTCTATCAGGATGCACAAGGGCGACTGAGTATTGCATTGAAATTCAACCAAATGGTACGTGATGGAGAAATCGGTCCGGTAATGCTTGGACGTGACCATCATGATGTTAGCGGAACAGATTCTCCATTCCGTGAGACAGCGAATATAAAAGATGGTAGTAATGTGATGGCAGACATGGCAGTGCAATGTTTTGCCGGAAATTGCGCTCGTGGCATGAGCCTTGTTGCGCTTCATAATGGAGGTGGCGTTGGCATTGGAAAAGCAATCAATGGAGGTTTTGGAATGGTATGCGACGGTAGTGAGCGGGTGGATGAGATTCTTCGTCCTGCAATGATTTGGGATGTGATGAATGGTGTCGCCCGTCGTTCCTGGAGCCGTAACCCGAATGCAATGCAAACAGCTAAAGCTTTCAATGAATCTCATTCCAAAAACTATCATCTTACAATTCCAAATCTTGTTGATGATGACATTCTTAGTAATATTCTTAATTAACCATTTAATACTTATAAGCTATGAATAAAATAATGGAATGTGTACCTAATTTCAGTGAGGGACGCGACAAGCACAAGATCGAGAAGATAGTCGATTGTTTCAGAGGCAGGGATAACTTGAAACTGCTGGACTATAGTAACGACGAAGATCACAATCGCCTGGTCGTTACTGTTATAGGTGAGCCAGATGAATTGAAAGATGCTGTTGTTGAAGCCATCGAAAATGCAGTTAATCTGATTGATATGAATGTGCACAAAGGTCAGCATCCGCGTATGGGTGCAGTAGATGTTGTGCCTTTTATTCCCATCAAAAATATAACTATGGATGAGGCGATTGACTTTTCGAAAATAGTAGGACAAATCGCAACTGAGAAATTCAAGCTACCCGTGTATCTTTATGAAAAATCTGCATCGGCACCATATCGCGAAAACTTGGCTGTCATCAGAAAAGGTGAGTTTGAAGGGATGGAGGAAAAGATGAAACAACCCGAATGGCAACCTGATTTTGGTCCCGCCCAGCCGCATCCCACAGCAGGAGTTGTAGCCATCGGGGCGCGTATGCCATTGGTCGCCTATAACGTAAATCTTGGGACCAATAATCTTGAAATTGCTACAGCAATTGCCAAAAAAGTTCGTCATATTGGTGGAGGTTTACATTTTTGCAAAGCGATGAGTGTAGCAATTGAACATCGCAATATTACCCAGGTGTCAATGAATCTGACCGATTTTACTCACACAGCCATTTATCGCGCCCATGAACTGGTGCGTATAGAAGCAAACCGTTATGGAGTTCCCATTGTGGGAGCTGAAATCGTGGGATTGGTTCCCATGGCCGCGCTCATAGACACAGCGGCTTATTATCTCGGATTGGAAAACTTTTCCATGCAGCAAGTGCTGGAAACGCGATTAATGGAATAAAAAACGGAAACATATATAATGAATAACCTTATAATAAAGAACGCATCACAAGTTGTTACTTGTAGCGGGAACAAAGGAAAACACGGTAAGGAAATGTCTGATCTTCATGTGATAGATGACGGGACAGTAATCGTTACCGATGGAATTATCACGCAAGTACTTAAAGCTGGAGTAACCATACCCGTAAATGAAAATGATTACGAAGTGATTCATGCAGAGGGAAAAGCATTGCTTCCTGGGTTTGTTGATCCACATACTCATTTCATTTTTGGAGGCTATCGGGAGGAAGAATTCTCCTGGCGTATGCGCGGCGACAGTTACATGAGTATTATGGAACGGGGCGGAGGAATTGTAAATACAACCAAAGCTACACGAGATGCTGCCGAAAATGAACTTTATGAGTTGGGAAAACAGCGCCTTGATGCTATGATGAAGTTTGGAATAACTACGGTTGAAGGAAAAAGTGGTTATGGATTAGACAAGGAAACAGAACTCAAGCAGCTTCGTGTTATGAAGCAACTTAATCAGTCGCACCCAATGGATATAGTGTCAACTTTTATGGGCGCCCATGCCGTTCCTGCAGAATGGAAAGGTAGAGAAGATGCATTCGTCAATTTTAATATCAATGAATTGTTCTCTGTTGTTGCGAAAGAAGAATTAGCTGAATGTGTGGATATATTTTGCGAAAAGAATGTGTTCACGATTGAACAGTCGCGACGATATTTGACTGCTGCCCGTAAATATGGATTCAAATTGAAAATTCATGCTGACGAAATAGTTTCGTTTGGTGGAGCTGAACTAGCAGCTGAACTTAAGGTCTTGTCGGCCGATCATCTGCTTCAAGCCTCCGATGAGGGTATTCGTGCTATGGCTCAAAGTGGAGTCATAGCCACATTGTTACCTCTTACAGCTTTCTCTTTACGCGAAGATTATGCACGTGGACGCGAAATGATTGACAATAATTGCGTTGTAGCATTGGCGACCGACTTAAATCCTGGTAGTTCTTTTACCTCATCGGTTCCTTTACTTTTTGCTTTGGCTTGTATTTATATGCATTTGTCAGTAGAAGAGTCTATTACGGCTTTTACAATTAACAGCGCTGCTGCGATTGATCGTGCCGATTGCATTGGAAGTATAGATGTTGGGAAACAGGGTGATTTGATATTACTGCAATTTCCATCATATAAATTTCTGCCTTATCATATAGGGATGAATCTCGTGGAAACGGTCATAAAGAAAGGAAACATAATTATTAATAACTAAGATATGAAACTACAAGATTTAACCATTAATGAATTCTTAGAAAAAACCGCAGGAAATGAGCCGGTACCAGGTGGAGGAAGTATTTCGGCACTGAATGGAGCCATTGCATCAGCATTAACAGAAATGCTTGCCAACTTGACTATTGGAAAAAAGAAATATCAAGAGGTAGAAGAAAGTATGAAGAAAACCGCTCTGGAAATGGCTGTTAACCGAAGTCGCTTTATGAATGATGTTGATCGGGATGCTGATTCTTATAATCAAGTCATAGAGGCGTTTAAATTGCCAAAAGATACTGATGAACAAAAAGCTAAGAGAGGGGATAAAATCCAGGATGCTACAAAAATGGCTGCACTTGTGCCTATGGAGGTTGCACAACGTGCTTTTTCCATCATGGATTCAATTGCAAAAACAGTTTATAATGGTAACCGTAATGCTGTTACCGACGGTTGTATTGCTATGATGGCATGTCGTAATGCCGTTTTGGGCGCATTGTTGAATGTTCGCATAAATCTTTCGGCAATTAACGATGGAGCTTTTGTCAAAGAACTATCTGATAAATGCAAAATACTTGAAAATGAAGCTGTTATCAAAGAACAAGAAGTGATAAAATGGGTTAACAATAACATTTAAAAGAATACAAAATATTGAAAATCACTTATATGAAAAACATATATATTATTGGTGAAGGTGAACTTACAATTGAAGATATTGAAAGAATCATAGACGAAAATATTAAACTGGAATTGTCGGAAGCGGCCATTGCGCGTATACAAAAATGCCGCGACTATCTCGACCGAAAAATGGAGATAAACACAAAACCTATTTATGGTATAACTACAGGCTTTGGTGGACTTTGCGATTATTCCATCTCTAAATCCGACTTGAGTACGCTGCAGGAAAATCTGGTTAAGTCGCACGCTTGCAGCATTGGAGAGGTAGTGCCGCCGACAATTGTGAAACTGATGTTGCTACTTAAAGCACACGCCTTGTCTTTGGGATATAGTGGTGTACAAGTGGCTACAGTACGGCGGATTCTTGATTTGTTCAATAATGATATTCTTCCCATTGTTTATGATAAAGGTTCCTTGGGTGCATCTGGCGATTTAGCGCCGTTGGCAAATTTATTTCTGCCCCTGATTGGTGTTGGAGAAGTAACATATAAAGAACAGATAACAGATATAAAGGATGTTCTTGCTGAATTCGGCTGGAAGCCGATTAAGCTTCAGAGCAAAGAAGGACTGGCGCTCTTAAACGGTACCCAGTTTATGTCTGCTTATGGAGTTTACACTATTATCAAATCGCAGCATTTTATCAAAAAGGCTGATTTGATTGCCGCAATATCACTGGATGCTTATGATGGTCATCTTGAACCTTTTGACGAAAAGCTTCATAAACTTCGTCCCCATATCGGCCAATTAGTGACTTCACAAAACATTCGTAATTTTCTGAAAGACAGCCAGATCATCTCGCAATATAAAGAACATGTTCAAGATCCATATTCTTTTCGCTGTGTTCCACAAGTTCACGGTGCTGCAAAGGATGCGCTTAATTATGTAAAGTCGGTTGTGGTAACAGAAATTAATTCAGTAACCGATAATCCCACAATTTTTGTAGATGAAGATGAAATCATTTCTGGTGGAAATTTTCATGGTGAACCACTTGCCATTTCTTACGATTTCTTAGCTATTGGTTTGGCAGAACTCGGAAATATCTCTGAACGGAGAACAGCCCAATTGATACTCGGCAAACGCGGACTGCCCGAGTTTTTGGTCGCCAATCCCGGCCTCAATTCGGGATTCATGATACCGCAATACGTAGCCGCATCCATTGTCAGTCAGAACAAAATGTATTGTTATGCTGCCAGCAGTGATTCCATCGTTTCGTCTAACGGTCAGGAAGATCACGTAAGTATGGGCGCTACGTCTGCCATCAAGTTGACCATGATATTAGATAATCTTGAACTTATCTATGCGATTGAATTGATGAATGCCGCACAGGCATTGGAATTCAGAAAACCTTTGAAGTCATCGCCCATCATTGAGAAACTAATTGAAGACTTCCGCTGCGAAGTTCCCTTTGTAGAAGATGATATAGTAATGAATAAATTAATTCGTAAAACGGTGGCGTTTCTTAATCACTTACAAATTGAATAAACTTAAAACAATATTTTGTATATTTGCACGTTTTATAACTTAAAACCTATCAAAAAGAAAATAACATAATAACAGACAAAAATGGTTGAAAAATTAAAGACATTAAGAGATTCTAAAAATGCAAGATGGGCAGCACTGTTTATAGTTGCGTTCATGATGCTTTGCGGATATTATTTGAATGATGACCTTTCAGCACTGAAATCAATGCTGGAAAGTGATCTAAGCTGGTCAAGTTCCGATTATGGATTTTATCGTTCATCTTATGGATGGCTGAATGTATTTGCATTTATGCTAATCCTTGGAGGAATTATCCTCGATAAATTGGGCGTTAGAAAAACAGGAATACTTGCAACAATAACCATGTTAGTTGGTACAGGACTCAGATATTGGGCGTTAGTTAATACCGATCTGATGAATCAAACATGGAATATTTTAGGTGCAGACACCAATGCACAAGTTTTTGTGGCATCAATTGGATTTGCAATCTTTTGTGTTGGTCTGGAAGTTGCCGGTATCACGGTTTCAAAAGCAATTGTAAAATGGTTTAAAGGAAAAGAAATGGCGTTAGCCATGGGATTGGAAATGGCCACAGCCCGTTTGGGTACTGGTCTTGCCTTGGCCGTTGCACCTATAATCGCATTTAGCAATAAAGTATCTACACCGGTTCTATTTGGTATGGTTTTAATGATTATAGGCACAATCGCATTTCTTGTTTATACTAGACTTGATAAAAAACTGGATGCTTCACTTGTTACAGCCGGTGAAAAAACCGAAGAAACTAGTGAAGAAGACAAGTTCAAATTGAAAGATATAGGTCTGATAGTAAAAAATAAAGGATTTTGGTTGATAGCTTTACTCTGCGTATTGTTTTATTCAGCTGTTTTTCCATTCTTGAATTATGCCTCTGACTTGATGGTTAATAAGTTTGGAGTAACACCAAAATTTGCAGGATTGATCCCTAGTTTATTACCCTTGGGAACAATATTCCTAACTCCTTTTTTTGGTAATTTATATGACAGAAAAGGTAAAGGGGCTACAATCATGATTATTGGTGCAATTCTTTTGATTGTTGTTCATGCTCTATTCTCGGTTCCGTTTTTAAATCATCCTGCAATAGCAGTTGTACTAGTTATATTATTAGGTATCGCTTTTTCTCTTGTACCCTCAGCTATGTGGCCGTCTGTACCTAAAATTATTCCTGAAAAATTATTGGGAACTGCTTATTCGTTAATTTTCTTTGTGCAAAATATCGGACTGATGTTTGTACCGCTGATTATTGGAAAGTTATTGGATAAATATTGTATTACTGGTCAAATGATGATTGATGGTCAAATGGTTAATCAATATGATTATACACTTCCAATGATTGCATTTACTGTATTAGGCGTTTTTGCATTAATCTTTGCTTTCTGGTTGAAAGCTGAAGACAAACGTAAAGGTTACGGACTTGAGAAACCAAATATTGTAAAGGAAGAATCTGCTAATGCATAAATTAGTTAATTAATAATTATACGAACGTTATATATAAAAAGCGAGTCAATATTTGACTCGCTTTTTATATATAATAATGAATGTTTATCTACTTTTTTCTTCCCAGTGTCGTCCTGATTTTTGTGGTTCTTCTTCAATTTAGTTGAAAAGAATCTTTTCCATAATCATTTTTCTTTTCAGTAAATCCAATCCTGCTCTTCCGTACATAACCCTTTTGACAACTTTCAGTTTGTTTACAAATCCTTCCGTTATACCATTTGTTATATTATATTTAATCGTGTTTTTAACAGCCTTAAAATCCATCTTGATTCCAGTAATAAATGCTTTAAGGGTGTTTACTTTAGTCTTCCAAAACTTCCTCATCCACCTGATTAATGCATCAGGATCATTGCCTGTAATTAGTTCATAAAATGCAGTGGAGGCTTCATACATTTGGTTAAACCAGGTGAATCTCGACAACAATTCGATAAGCTGCTCATCTTCACGGTTTCTCTTCTTGCTGAAAATAGAATGTGTGACCATGGATGATAACAATTTAATGGGAACTAATTGAGATCTTGTTTCTACTTTCTTTATTATTGGCTTATAATCTTTGGCTCTGTAACCTTTATGACCATCACTCAGATACTTGTAGTGTTCGTAAAACGGAGATAAACTACCTTTAAATCCCATTTGACATACTTCGTGATAGATTTTAACAAGAGCTTTACCGGTAGCAGCCTCATCCTCCACATATTCGCTATATAAATGATATTTATTCCTATGCTTGTTGTTACGCTCAGGCAATATTCCCATTTCACAGAACTTAATGACTGTTTGTCTGGCTATTCCTAATTTTTTTGCTATTTCAGATGGTCTAGTTCCTTTTAACTGCAATGTTTTTACCTCTATAAATTTAATCATACGTGAATCCTCACTTTTCGACTTTTGAGATGATCTCAAATCTTTAAGCTCATTATCAACTACTTCCTCCTTAACGATTTGGCTCTCTCTTATCGCATTACGATAGTCCGAATAATGCTCACCAATGAGTTTGGTAAAGCGCTCTGACATGTTTTTGATAAGATGAAACTTATCAGCAACTTCAATTATAGGACGATCGATTGAACGGATGGCAGAACTGTATTCGGTGGAACGGTCACGACTGACCAAACTGACCTTGTTATGATTCTCCATCCATGAGCGAAAACTGTTTTCTCCTCTATTGCCTAATATATCTATTGGACGCTTATGGCGTAAATCTATTACGATGGTTCCATACGATAGTCCTTTACGCCAGGCCCAATCATCGATACCTATTTCTTCAACATCTTTATATGCGGAGGGACGCAAACGATGCAGGTCCCTTAAGATTGTTGATCGACTCAAAACAATGCCACTAAAAGATAAGAGTTTGCTAGCCATTCCCGAAGACACTGATAGTCCCTGTCGTATTACGGCTGTTTCGCATCTGCGGGTACGACGACGATAACGAAATATCTCATTACCGGGTTGCTCGGCAAAGGTCCTTTTAGAACAATTGGAGTTTTTACAAAAGAACTTTCTTACTTCCAATGTTAACAAGACCTTCCTGCCTAAAATAGAAAGATCATGAATATCTCTTTGATAGCGACTATGGACTTTCTTGCTTTTATAACCACAATATGTGCAAACACCCAAAGAATCTGAGGATTTACAATAAAAATGGAGTGTGTTTTCTGTATGATCTACGTTTTCTACGTATAACCCCGATGATATGTATAAATTGGATATATCAAAACTTTCATGATATTTTATCTTAGGGGATGATTCAGATTTTGATTTTTTTGTTGTAATTTTATTACCTATAGGATATTCCGACATGATTTTTTCTTTATGATTTTGCAATATAAAGTTACTGAAAATCAGTCGAATATCCTATTATTTTGCCTGCTATTTTATTGATTATTAGACGATTAGCTGGCACCTAGTGTTAATCTTTAAATAATAACAGTGTCTACTATTGCAAATGATTAACCACAAAAGGGAAGATGGAAGTTTTCAACTAAATTGAAGAAGAACCAAATATTTCAGGACAAGACACCCATTTAACTTTGGAATAACCTCTGTGTAACTCCCACCATGGTCTCACTCTCCTCCCACCTTAGACTTCTCCTCCAGAAACTGACCAAATTCAATATATCTCTTATACAACTCATCGTATATTTGATTTCTCTCTTTATTCGGCTGATAATTTGCAAGTATCCCCTGACCTAGGCTTTCTTGTGCTAGCTCGATTGTTTCGAAAATGTTGGCAGCAACAGCAGCATACATTGCTGCACCCATTGCACCTGCTTGTTGCGTTGCAGCTACCTCAATAGGTACGTTCATAACATCAGAAAGTGTTTGCATTACATATGGCGACTTCAATGAAATACCTCCCACACCAATTACTTTCAATATTTTAACACCCTGCATCTCAAGATGTTCCAGAATGGCCCTGGATCCAAAAGCGGTAGATTCCACAAAACATTTGTAAAGTTGGGCAGGGGTAGTACCGAGGGTTAAATCCATAACGCCACCTTTTAATGTCTGATCGGCAAAAGGTGTTCTGCGCCCGTTCAACCAGTCAACAGCTACCAAATCATTACGACTAACCGACAGCGCTGAAGCTTCTTTGTTCAAACGGGGTAAAATAGTGGATAGAATCTCGGATTTATTGTCGTCATCAGGGAGCCACCATGAAAGGATATCACGAAGCCACGCATACATATCGCCAAAAGCCGATTGTCCGGCTTCCAATCCTGTAAATCCCGGTATCACTGAACCATCCACCTGTCCACTGATTCCCGGAATAGTTTTTCCACCTATGTCCTCTTTAGAAGTAACCACGATATCACACGTAGATGTCCCAATGATTTTCACCATTGTATTTGGCTTAATTCCAGCTCCCACGGCACCGGCATGAGCATCGATAATTCCTACCGAAACATCAATGCCTCTGGGTAATCCAAGTATTTCCGACCACTCATTGGTAATTTTGCCTGCTGATTTGTCGCTTGTAAATGTCCGACTACTCAAATGGTCTGTAAAGCCTTCAAACAAAGGATCAAGTGCCGAGAGAAATTCTTGTGACGGATAACCATTCCATTCTTCGGCCCACATACATTTGTGACCCGCGGCACATCTACTGCGTTTCACATGTTCCGGCTTCAGATTGCCGGTCAGTAATGCCGGCATCCAATCGCAATGCTCAATAATGGAATAAGCATCCTTTCTAAGTCGTTCATTTGCGCGAAGAGCGTGAAGCCCTTTAGACCAGAACCATTCAGAAGAATAGATTCCACCCGACAATGAAGTAAAATCGGTCTCCCATTTATGCGATAAGTTGTTAATATCATCTGCTTCTTTTATCGATGTATGATCTTTCCAAAGGATAAACATTGCATCAGGATCTTCTGCAAATTGTGGAAGTAATGCTAAGGGCGTACCATTTTTGTCTGTCAGACAAGGTGTACTGCCGGTTGTATCAATTCCAATGGTAGTAATTTTATTCACTTCTTCTGTAGATAACTTTGCCAGCACACCTTTTGTTACTTCAATCAAAGAATCGATATAGTCTTGAGGATGTTGACGATATCTGTTTTCGGAAGGATCGCAATACAGCTCTTTTTTCCATCTTGAATAGAAGGAGATAGCGCAGGCTAATTCATTTCCGGTAGATGTATCTACAACAATTGCCCTACACGAATCGGTACCGTAATCGAGTCCTATAACTAGCTTTCCCATAATTTGTTATTTATCTAATGACGATTGGATTTTCTTATTCCTTGCGACGGTTAAACTGTAGTAAGTGATGAAAGCAAATGCGAGTGCGGGAACCCAATAAGCAAATTTTATGCTGCCCGACTGATCAGAAAGGATTCCCTGTAATTGAGTTAAAAGTGCAGCTCCAGCAATAGCCATAACCATTCCCGATCCTCCAATTTTTGTATCTTCACCTAATCCCTTCATGCCAATACCATAAATTGTTGGAAACATGAGCGACATGCAGCCGGAAATACCTGTCAGTGCATACACACCAGCAAATCCATCGCTGTAAATAGCAGATAAAGAGCATATTAATGCTAATATTGCAAAGGCAGAAAGCAGATTAACGGGCTTAATATACCTCATTAACCATGTGCATACAAAACGACCTATAACAAACAGAATCAGGGACAAAATGTAATATGTAGCTCCCGCTTGCTCTGCAGTACGGGGAAGCAAAGCATCTATTCCCAACCATTCAACTAATGAATAAAAGCTGCCTGCAACTGGCTCTACACCGCGCAAAGCAGTGATAATAACATCAGAAGATGGGTTAGCTCCCAATGAGGCTATGACATCGTCGAATTTTAATTCTTGCATTGCATATCTGATGATAAATGACCAGACAGCAATTTGTGCTCCTACATAGAAAAACTGTGCCAACACACCCCAAACATAGTTTTTATTATTTGTTAATCTTTTGAATGTAGCTCTGAGTTTCAACGACTTATTGTCCTCATGTACTTTTGGCATCTTAGTGAATAATATCAGAAGCATAAGCACAAGCATCACGATTCCTAATATTAAATATGCTGTTGAAACGGCTTTTAACTCGTTGTTCTGAATGTTAACTAGATCTATATCAGTCAATAATGTTCTTTCGGAGGCGGTCTTTGTATTCAATTGAGATAGTACGTATATCTGACTCACCATCACCCCTGTTAATGCGCCAAATGGATTGAACGACTGTGAAAAGTTAAGACGACGGGTAGCTGTTTCCGGATCGCCAAGTGCATAAACATAAGCATTTGTTGCGGTTTCCAAAACCGATAATCCGGCAAAAAGAACAAATATTGCGAATAAATAACTTGCAAAACTTAAAGGTGAACTGATATTATTAACAAGCATTGCCGGGTAAAATAATGAACATCCTATGATACAAAGGATTAGTCCCAGTAGAACACCCGATTTGAACGTGTGCTTTTTAATGAAAATTGCACCCGGAAGAGCAAAGCAGCCATAACCTAAAAGATAACAGACTACCTGAATCCAGGCTGTTTGTGTATCGTTCATACTCATGATTCGCTTGAATGCTGCAAGCATTGTATCTGTCATGTTGTTTGGAACAGCCCAAATAAAGAAAAGAGAGGTAAGTAGAATAAACGGTAAAACAATTCCCTTTGGCACTAAACGATGTTTTTCTAAATTTCTTGAATTCATATAAGTTTGTTTAGAATATGTTATTGATAATAAGATGTATAATCCTGTTAAAGCGGAGCGGTTAGCGTTCCAATATTTATTATGTTAATGGTTTTGGGTGAATCAATTCAAAATATTGTTTTAACTTTTTCAAGGTTCACTCTCAGCAGTTTTTCTGCTATGATAGATAGCTCAGCTTCATTACCCACAAAATGAAATACATTATGCGTATGAGAAAGTGATTCACCTGGTTTCAGAAATGCTGCTGGTGAACAACTTTCTAATTCGAGGAAAGGTCCCATAATGCTTCCATCCTCCAGTGGACCATCGTTATAGGCATTGAGTGCATCTCCTATTAGTGGGTTCTTTTTTGGATTCCACTCCTGATTTAAATACACACTGTTGGGTTCTACATCAAAAATAATTATTGTCAATCTGTCAGCTATCGGGTCATAATTTCCAGCAATAGTTTTTGTGCGTTTGGGGTTCATTCCAATTTTGCTTCGGTGTTTTCCATCGGTTTTAAGATAGAGTATATCATTCTCAACTTTCAAATAGTCAGATGGTATCTCTCCAAAATAATCTGTAGTAGCAACTGTGCCCAACTCTGCATCGTCGCCGGAATTATAAGGAACAACAGTTATTGCAGAATCAGATGGATTGAACATATCGAGCATCCAAATGCAGATGGTACCGGTTTTATCTGTCCATTCAAAATCATTCTTATTGGTTATTTTGTTATCGGTAGCATAAGCAACAGAATTTACACCTTCAGGTAATTGAATCCCTAACTTTGACGTTATTCCCTCTTTTGTGATTAGCGAAATCTTCCTGTCTACAAGCAAGTTAAGTGTTGTTCCCTGAGAGTTCTTAACCGTAATATCTTTGGTTAATAGCGTTTCTGATGATGTAGCACTCTCGATATTCCATTCTTCTGTATCTAATGCTTTTGGAGTGTGCCAATTATCATAAATTTGTTCTTTTCCGGGTTCAAAATATACGGAATATTGTCCTCCTTCTGGACCCAACCAGAAACGATTTTCTCCACCGTAACCGTTCATGTGTTCATCAATCTGCCCGGAATCAAAGACTCTGTAATTCACAAACCCGAGACTGTTCCCATCCAGACCATTAGCTGTTGAGGTAAATACTTTTCCCTGGTATTTTGCCGACAGAATTACTTGTGCCTGATCATCAGTCGACTTTAATATAATCAAACTGTCTTTTTTAGATAGATAGTTTAGGTCGTACCCAAATGTTCCTTTTTCATATTCCTTTTCCATGTTTTCTGATGTTTTTTTGTTGCCTGTGCAAGAGAACAGTAATGTACCTCCTATCATCGCAGGCAGCAGTGTTCGATAGATTTGTTTAAGTTTCATATTGATTTAATTATCGTGATTTTCTTGTTTTTTTTCTTGGTTGAAATTCAGATTGTAATTCCTATGTATTTTTATTCTATTGTTCCAAACTTGTCGAGAATGCGATTGTAGGCTTCTGCGGCTGCTCCGTTTCCCCAATCATAAATGGTAAACTCACCCATACCTTCACCTTCGGGACCGGTACGTCCGCCATGACCGTAATTCTCCATCGTAAACCCATAATCCTCAGGTCCAAAGAATGAATTCACTTTCTCCCATTGCTTTTTGGTTACAGGATTCAGTGGACTATACATCATTACGAATGAGGCTTTTAATGCTGCATTACCTCTTTCGGTATATTCTTGCATGTCAAGCAGTTTGCCGTATTGAAGGATGAGCTCAGCAAACAGACTCTGTCGTGCATCATTCCATTCTGCATCTGCATTTAGTACTCCAAAACCACCCAGTACATTCACATACATATATGGCGGTTGCCATGATGCTTGGGTCATTAACAGTTCATCAAGTGTTCGCTGTCCCAGTTCCAGGTAGCGCTGTTGTTTTGTTATCCGATAGCATTCCAATAGAGCTTCAGCTGTCCAGAACATTGAAAAATTGTTTTGCTTGTACATGTTATTTCTCGTTACTTTTTCCCCAACAAGATTATCCGACCCGTAACGTGAACAAGACCAGTAGGTTTCAAAATCTTCCCATCGTCCTGTGGATATGTTTTCTCGGATAACCGCATCCATGGATTTTAATGCAGCTTCTTTATATTCTTGTTTTCCGGTTAATTCATAAAGTTTGAGGAGAAAAGTCACTGACATAGAGCTTTCTGGTGAGTCATTCAAATGGTTCATCGGTTTTAAAGTGTGCAAATCGAGCCATCCTGGAAAGAAGCCATTGGGAAATTGTATCTCCAGTAAAGCTTTTGCATAACTTTGTGCATACTGGAGCAGTCGTGCATCTTTCTCCAGTTCATCATACCAGCGCAGCATCAGTAAAGCTGTCCAACTCATGTCAAGTACATGAAAAGGTGACTCTTTGGGATTCCATGTGTATGGGTTTCGATTAGAATTTCCCCAATAATGGGTATTCCAACCTTTACTGCGATTATACTTTTGCCCATCTATCTCTACATCATGCATTTCTGTACCAATTAGTCCATAAAAGAAACCATCGACTTGCGGGAATGAGAGTGCCAGCTCTTTTGTGAGCATCGCTTTTTCCATCAATTTCGCATTTCCTGTTCTTCGGGCATACCGAAACAGACCGCTGGCAGATCGTAATGAGCTGAACCATGCCTGGTTCCATATCGATCTGAATTCACGTTCATTGACCTTGCCTGGGTAATTGGGACTCTGCGTGACATTCACTATAAATACCGGTGCACCCACTTTTTTCCCGTCCAGTTTAAACTCTTGCCAAACGTTATCGGACCAAGTATTGAATGCCCAGTTATAGGTATGTTCCACATATTTTTCCAGATTTACATTAACGGGATTTCCCGTCTGATAGAGAGCGTGTCCCCAGCGTTGCCAAAGGAATTCAAGTGGTTTTCGAAATGGGTTTTGCACTATTTGTACATCAGTGTAATGCATCAGATAAAATCCTATCTCTACTTCACCCTGAAGATATTCGGCCCCCTTTTCCCTCAGAAAGAGCACATGATCATCAACTCTGCTGTTGCTCATCCCCAATTTCAGTCGGTTATTCGGGGCATCAAGATCGAGGTACCATCTTACGGGAGTTCCTTTTTTCATGATGTCCAAATCGGGTATCAGCGCCATCATCTGTTCATTGTCTGAGACAATCAACGCTGGGGAACGAAATACATGTTGGTCGATAATGTGGTCAGCAGTGGGAGTCAAATGTGGCGACCAGTGGAAGGAAGGTTTGAATCTGGGAGTTACAACCACTTGCCAGTCATTCTGTTGCAAAGATTTATCGAGTTTAAAACTAATCTTTACATGCAGACAATTGTCATTAATAACGGTGATTTTAGTTTTCCCTTTACTCTTTCCTAATTGGTCGTAATGAATATTTTGCGTCACTTGATCCTTGGGAAAAGACGTTTTTATAACCTCCGTCTGCTTTTTGGGCAGCATCGGTTCCTGGGCAATCAGCAAGAAAACCGATGCACATAATCCGAATAGGGTGGTACAAAAACGTCTTTTCATTATCCTCAATTATTCTTCTATTCGTTCAAGTGTGATTAATGTGAGCTCAAACAAATTAGCTTTCCCTTTGTCTCTGACATGAACCGTAATTGAGTTTATTTGAGGAGTAAGTTGAATATCCCCAACATAAACATTCTCTCTGTAGCCATCTTTATCAGACTTAGTGGAAATCCAATCCGACAGTTGATTTTGTCGTTGCCATATCTGAAAATCAGCACCCTTGGGACTCTCGTGATAATTAAGCAATACTTTATATTTGCCTTCAGGTACATCGGTTAGTTTTACTCTTACTGCTCCTTTTCCATAAGATGAGATAGCCAATCCTCTGTCCAGTATAACCTGAATGCCCCGTTCAAGGGTGATCTCCATTAACTGAGGGAAGAACACATGTTTGTTGGGTAGATATACTTCTCTCAATTCTTCAGTCGGTTCCATTCGGTTTTTGAGCGGTTGATCAGCATAAAAGAATGCTGTTGAAGCATAATCAACCGGAAAATTGTTCCCCACTTCTCCATGTTCCATAGCAAGATAAATCTCTTTTTCGAAAGAGAGTTTATCGGAAAGAAAGAAACGGTAAGCACCCGTCCGGTTCATCGGTAATGAGTAGTCTAGTGAGCCATGAAGCGGCATGCTAATTCCACTGTCCCAACGGTCCAAAAGTGCATACCAGCCACCATTATAATAATCCTCTGATCCGGTGCCATGCATCCGCATTTTACCATCTACATATGTAGAATCATCTCCTTCCCAAAATAAGGTCATACCCGGTCGCAGTCCCTGTGCATGATGAATAGTTCCAACATAATGGCCTTTGCCTTGAGTTTTCAGAAAGGTGAAGAATTGACCGACTTCTGGTTTTTCGCGTCTCCACAATGTGTAAAGTTTTCCTTCCTCTTTTTTATCACGTTTATTATCGTTGTAATATACTTTTGCCGTCACGGATACAGGGTTCTGTTGAACACCTTCCCGCTTTTTATATATCAGCTTCATCTCTGCCGATTTGTCGTATGGCATCGGGAGATAACTGTAGTTGGTGGTTCCATGGCGTCCCATAATAATGCTACGCATTGCCGGTTTTCCAAATGCATATCCGAAGAAATCAGCTACCGGTGCATAAATTGCTTCTACTGGTTCGTTATCCCATTTGGCTGACAAGATGATGTCTTTGTAAAATCCTTCAAATGACGTACCACCATCGATATCAAAACCTGCGATGCGACCACCTTCAGACTTGTCAAAAAATGTAACCTCTTCACCTGGAAGGATGGTAAAAGTCTTTACTTCTGTTTGGAGTTGAGTCGACTTTCCAAAAGCGTATTGATTGACAGTAGGTGATATGTTGCCCCATAAAGTGTTCACCTCTGACAATAATTGTTTGTCTGTTTCAGAAAAAACACCTGTCCAGCTTTCTACATTTAACCTCGGTAGTTTGCGGTATTGAATCTGATGAAACATGATCTTTTCTCCTTGAAACACAATCTTAAGTGATTTCTTGAATGGGATTGGAATATAGCAGTAATATCCACCAATTTCGTTACCCACAACCGGTTTAACAAACGGATACACCTTACCTGAAAAGAGATCAATAAACTTTATTTTCAAACGTGGTTCCTTTTCACCATCAAAATAGAAAGCAAGCGTATCTTCAGTTGGAGTGGGGGTCCAGATTCGGTTTACAACACCCGGACCTTCAAACTCTGCCAGAACCAAATTGTCTTTTTCTTTGCGGATGTATGAGTACTTACCCGAGAATCCATCATCATTACCTCCAGTCCTGTCATAACTTGATTCCTGGTCAATCAACTGGTTATGTCGGTAACGGGGAAGTTGATCCACACTTTTTAATTGTTTTACCTCATCACTCCAATGATAGGTATTATTTTGACTTTGTGCCTGAAAAACTCCTGCCAGAAACAGAATTGCAACTAAAATTTTTAATGAGACTCTTTTCATTGTTATTCTTTATATGATTTCATTCATTACCCCACAAATTAGGATCATTACCTTTTGATTTTCTCCATGCATCGCGCCATTTATGAATATCCATGTGATTAATAAATGGTTTTAGTGCTCGTTGAGCTTTTGTCGGTGCAGGAGTAAGAGCTACTGCACTATCTTGATACCAGTAAGCTACTGAAGCCAGATCCAACGTTAAATTATTGTTTGAACCATGCTCAATTGTTCCTTTTACCTCTGTTTCAAAGAATATGGGATCATTAATGAAGAAACGATAAACATGAGTACGACCAAGCCAGCCAACATCGTTATTTACACGTGGATAGCCAAAATAGGGATGTGAAAATGGTTCCTTTGGACACCATGACGTGTTGAAAAAATCTTCGGTGCCTGTTCCAATTAAAGAAGGGGATTTTTCTCCATCAATAAACCACATATCATCTCCTTCTCCATACCACATTGGAGTAGGTGAATGCACATAGTAATTTATACCAATAAAATGTCCTTTTCCTTTTGTGTTGATGAAAACATAATTTTGTTCTCCCGTTTTGTTAGGATGTTGTGCTCCGGTAAGCCCCCATTCAGTCTCTCCTTCAGGAAGAGCATCTGTAAGATTATGGTTGTACCAGGCATGAAAACGTCCCATATCTTCAGGTAGCTTATCCATTTGTAAATAATCTACATAAAAATAGAATGCGTTGATAGTCTTATCAGTCTGATTTTCAATTTCTATTCGGGCACCTTTAGCAAATGGCATTGCAAAATAACTTGTTAGACCTGTTCCGTTTTCAGGTCCGGCCGAAAGTGGAAAGGAGGCGTAGTTATATCGTTCATCCCATCCTTGTCCAAAGAAAGGTCCGATAGGTGATTCAACTGATGGATAATCGTTTCCATCCCAATACATTCTGATGATAATATCATTTCTGCTCAGTTCATCCGGAGGAGGGGCAATTGTAATCCAAATGTGATTGATTACTCCTGCTCCTTTAATCTCAGCGATAGTTCTTTTTTCTCCCGGCGCAAATGTTTCCAGATGATCTCTGTTTCCTCCCGTTGGATCAGTACTGGAAATTCGTTTATTTTTAATTCCTGTTTTTAGCTTTGCCAAATCTAACATTTCTCCGGTCATATTTTCTTGAGCAATCGCAGGAAAACTAAACAGTAAAACCAATAGGAGTGACAAACTTTTTTTTAATAAATTCTTCATGATCTTAAGTATATTTATTTGTATAATGGACCAAAAGTAGCACAAGCACGATAATCTGCTCCTTCGTTATCTGATCCGAATGAACTCCAAGTCGACGGACGGAAAATTTTGTTTTCGTCTACATTATGCATGTTTACTGGGATTGAAAGGGTTGAACATAAGGTGATTAAGTCTGCTCCAATATGGCCATAACTGATGGCGCCATGGTTCGCTCCCCAATAATTCATAACTGAATATACATCTGCAAAACGACCTTTTCCGGTTGTTCGTGGTATAAAGAAGGTCGATGGCCACGTTTTGTCGGTTCGTTTATCAATGATATCAAAAACGTCGTCAGGAAAGGTAGCGGTCCAACCTTCAGCAATCTGCATGACAGGACCTAAACCTTTTACTAGATTGATACGGCACATTGTAACTGGCATTCCATGTCGGGTAATAAACTTGGAAGAATAACCGCCACCTCTCATATATTCAAGGTTTGAAGGATACCATGTCGTAGCATCTAACATTTTGTCAACTTCTTTTTTAGTTATTTCCCAAAATGGTTTCATAACTGGATTACCTTCACTGTCGGATTGTTGACCGCTTCCATCTAAAGTACATGAACCTGAATTAATTAAATGAATGGCTCCGTCTTTTAATAATCCGTCTGGTTTCCAGCCGCTTACTCTTTCTATTGCTGTTGGACTCCAATAGGTTCTTACGTCTGCAAACATTTGAGAAGTGTTTGTGAGTAGATGATTGAACAACATACTGATTCCATTCAAATGGTCGTCTTCTGTAGCGAATATAAATGCTTCTCGTATTCCATTCCAGTCGAATGAGGAATTTAATATTGCTTCTGAAAAATCACCGTCTGGCAAAAAATCTGTCCATTGTCTTTGTCCCTGAAATCCACCCGCAATTGCATTATGTCCAAGTGCTTCTTCTCCCCAACCCATTTCGTCAAGTTTGGGATTACCAAACATTAGGTCTCTCATAATCAAGGTCATCTTAACAACAAACTCCCAGTCCTTGTCTTTTTGTTCTCTCGAGTGAATCAAATGGGGGGGATTATAGTCTTCTCCTTCACGACTCATGCAATTCTCTTTTGTCCATGTCATGGCTTTTTGAAATTCTTCTTTGTCATATATCTCAAGTTGTATGCGACGGAGTATCTCACTTGAATCAACAAATTCAGTTCGCATGCCAAGATATTCTTGAAGAAAATCGGGGTTGACCATCGAGCCGCCAATGCCCATAGAAACTGAACCAATCGCTAAATATGATTTTCCTTTCATCTGGGCTAAAGCTAATCCGGCGCGGGCAAATCGAAGTAGTTTTTCTTTTACATCTTCTGGAATAGTGGGATCGCCTACATCCTGAACATCTCTGCCATATATTCCAAATGTTGGTAATCCCTTTTGATTATGGACTGCTAATGCAGCTGCCAAATAAACAGCTCCCGGACGTTCTGTTCCATTAAAACCCCAAATAGCTTTTGGAATATTTGGATTCATGTCTATTGTTTCAGATCCATAACACCAGCATGAAGAAACTGAAAGTGAGAGCCCAACATTCTCTCTTTCAAATTTTTCGGCACACATTGATGCTTCTTTCACACCACCAATGCATGTATTTGCTATTACACATTGAACCGGACTTCCGTCGGGATACTTTAGCGTTTCCTTGTATAGTTTTTCTACTTTTTTGGCAAGATTCATAGTTGTTTCTTCCAATGATTCTCTGATACCTTTTCTTCGACCATCAATAACGGGACGAATTCCAATTTTTGGATAACTTGTTTTCATTTCTATTTAGTATTTAAATGTAAATTGTTAAACTGAATCACTAATTTTTTTATAAAACTTATTCACGAACTTCCAATTCTGCTTCAATAATGCAGTTCTTAATTTCGTAATTTTTCATCTCCATCTGGTCTGTAAGTAATTGCATTGCATTTTTTGCCATTTCTTCGATAGGCTGTTTAATAAAAGGAATATTTAATGGTAGAATATAAAAGGCATCACTCTCATCGAAGCACATTAACTGAATATCGCTTTGATATTGTTTTTGTTTGTATAATTCCTTGATGCCACTTATTGAAATAGAGTTTGTTGTAAAATAGATTGCGTCTATAGTTGGCTCGTTAGATAATAATTCATGAATGACTTTTTCCATATCACTATTCAAAAATTCATACCGGACCATTTTTATGTTTTTTTCATTGTAAAAATTAGCATTTTTAGTTGCTTCAACATATCCTCTATTTCGTTCATTTATATGAAACTGAGTCTGTTTATAAGTGATAAGAGCAATATTTTTAAAGCCTTTTTCAATTAGTTTTGAAATAGCATAATACGAAATTTCGAAATTATTAATTAATACTGAACATACATTAATTTCTGGAAAGTTTCTGTCGACCAGCACCAACGGAATTTTTTCATTTGCCAAATATTGGATAGTTTTTTCACTACCGGCAGGAGGGGTAATAACAAAACCATCTACTTGTCTTGATTTCAATAGATTAACCATCTTGTCCATCTCTGATGATTCCTCATTTGTGTTAGCAATGATTACAGCATAACCTTTTTTTTCGGCCTCATTTTGTATATATAATGCAAGCTTACCAAAAAAAACATTTGAAATATCCGCAACAATTAAACCAATTGTTGCGGATTTACCTATCTTCAAACCCTTGGCAAAGGAATTAGGAGTGTAATGTAATTCTTCGGCCTTTTCAAGTATCTTTTTAGAGGTTTCTTCGCTAACCCTCCCTTTTATGTTTTTTCCATTCAATACAAGAGACACTGTAGCGATAGAAACTCCAATTTCATCGGCAATATATTTCAAGGATATTTTTTCCATAATATTTCTCTTTTAATTTTTCTATTGAATTTAAATAAACGTATAGAGTTATAAGATTAATTATTGCTAGCTATATCCACGCTCATCAAAAAAACGTTATATGGCTCCCATAAAGACATCAGAAAATAAAGTTTATCTTCATGTATCTTTAAAGGATGTATAAATGCACAATATAATCCGGGATATTCATTATCAGAAACCAATATTTTTGGTTTGCTCCACTCCGTAATATTATCTGCATCCCTATATACTATAGCATGTTTCCTTTGAGGATTATTGGGGTCGCATGCATAATCATAATTATGGGTTAAAATCCATTTATTATATTTTTCGTGATATATTAGAGACGCTTCACCAACGGGAGCCGGAATAATCGGAGTTGCTTCATTTTCATTGCCCTTAATCCATTGCTTAGATCTTCCGTTCCAATATTCATATTCGTTCATCTTCAATATATTATCCTCTTTAAAACGAGCAAGATAACCATCATCTCCTCTTCCTGAACATGTTCCAATCATATAAACAATGCCATCTTTCTTTGCATAAGTTACCTGTGAAAAATGACTTAAAGGATTAAAAGTTATTTCCTCTTTTCTTTGCCATGTTTTTCCATTATCTTAGGAGGCGTTAAGAGATGAAAAATTCGTAAGCCAAGAACAATCATGACCTGCCCAATCGTGAATATTCATATAATGAACATAATCAACTCCGTTTGCGCGAATTGCAGATGTAGGTATCGAAGTTTGATACTTTTCGGGATTTGTTTTACCTCCTGCAATAATTTCTCGTGCTTTTCCATCTAAATCTAATGCCATTCCAGAAATAGATAATCCATCTTCTAAGTTTGTGTCTTCTGAAAATGCCAAAACATTAGAACGCCAGTTAGAACCATTTCCACCTCCGCCATTTAGAAATGGTCGAAACCCCTCGCCATGGGTATCACCAAAGAATATTCCGATTTTATCTCCATCCATATGCCACATAATACCTAAATCAGTTCCTAAAACATCATAAGTCGCAGTATTATTAGGATTAGGAAAATTTTCATCGGGCATCGAATTCCCGGTAACACGGGCAATTCGTTTGAGATTTGAAATATTAATAGATGGCTCTTTAATTATTTGTACTTTATCGGCATTACTATTATTTTTTTTTATCATCGTTTGAACATGCAATTAACAAAAGTGAGATTAAAAGAATGAATATATTTCCATATTTATTGCAATTGAATTGTATATAATAATTCTCCTGTTTCTCCGACCATATTTCCTTGAGAGGGCATGAAACTAGTCACAATAAATCGATTTTGATCTATTTGAGCAATGCCCGGATTTGCAAAAGAAGTAGAGCCTAAATTTGTATTTGGATTTAATTGATAATAAAATAATCCATTTCCAAATAAAATACGCCAGCTACTCCAATCATGTTGTATATATTGAGCCTCAATAAGTATATAATCACCATCTCTTCTGAAACTAGTTCTTGCACCTATATTGCCTTTAAAACCCATATTTTGGATATTATTATTTGAAATTATATCTTTCCAAGCTTTCCATTCGCTGAAATTCTGAATAATTCCAAATGCTTGTTGGTCATGTATAATGTTTTCATAATAATGGAACCCTAATAAAATATAAGAATTAGAAGGAGTATTACCTTCTATTTTCCTGATATCAGGTGTCCCTTCTGCTGTTGGAGCAAACGTACGAGTTATAGATTTATCATAAGATGGATTATTAATAATTAAGTCATCATATGAATTATAAAATCTTAATTGAACATTATTTGAACCTTGTATTACATCCTGTTCGTTAGCAACTAGATATCCATTTCCCCATTTTTCAATATCACCTTGATGAGCCCTGTCTCCTAATTCTGTTATGTAAGTCCAACTTTTCAAGTCGTTACTTCCTGAAAGATACAATTTAAATCTACCATCATTGACCATTGAATGAGAGACACCCAGATATGTGAATTTTTCATCAGCTTTCACTATTCGCAAAACATCCATTGTGATATTTCTATTATCCTTTAAACCAAAAATAGGATTACTGTTTTTGATTGAATTTAATTTATTGATTAAATTATTAGTCTGAGGATTCTTTCTAAACCACCATTCATAAGCAATGTTCAGATTTACTGCAATAGCTTTAGATTCTAATTCATTTTGAGTTCTACCTGTATTGACAGTATTTAAATCAACAATTAAGCTATAATAATCTTTCAATGTCATTAAAGAGAGTTCATTCGTTTTGTATCCATAATCCAAAAGGAATTTATATGACATTGAAGCTAAACATAAATCATTGTCGCTCATTGATTTTAATTCAACTGATGGCGAAGCACTTATTTTTTCTAAATTAGAAATCAAAGAGTTTCGTTTCTCATTATATGAAGTGGTCATTATAAATGAAAGTGGAGACCAATCCATATAAAGAAGAGTTTTGACTAAGATATCTTCATTTTTAATTATAGGTTTTGTTTGAGAATTATTCTCGATATTCTCTTTTGAACAACCCGGAATTGCTATTAATAAGGATAATAGTAAGAGTGTATATTTTATAAGTTTTACCATTGAATATTTACGATTGTACCTTCAGGATCATTTTCGAAAGTAATTTTGCATGTTTTGCTAAAACTATTCCATTCCCACTTTGCATCAGTAAGTGGATTCATTTCTGTATCTGTTATGACACACCTTTTTGGTGAAGTTGGCAGTAATACCCTAATAACGTTTGAAGTACTTAATGGACTTTTAGAAAGAAATGAATAGCTTTTTTTTGTGATTTTTTCAACATAAATTCTTGAAGCTGATGCTAATACCTGAGGCTCCATTCTGTTCTCTACTTTATCTATGTTGAATAGATAAGCTTGACTTCCTGGCTTTACAATTTTTTGTGTTAAAATAGGAAGCTGAGGATCAAATAGATCAACAAATAATCCATTTAATACATAAGCGTCATTATTAACACTTTCATCTAAGACTGATACAATTTCATATGGACCTCTTGATAACGAGAAATAATTTTTCAGTTTCATTGAAGAACCATCCTTTTCATAAAGTCCTTTTACAACATTAAGTAATTTTAAATCTGTCCCTTTTTCTAGAATAAATTCTTTTGGATCATTGCGAAGTACATAAATAGTGCCTTTACCATATTTGTATTGGCCTTCATCGGGAAATGAATTTAATCCTAGTAATTTAAATAAGTGATCAGATGCTCGTTCGTAGGAATTCCCATCTTGATTCCACCATTCAGGTACAGATTGAAAAGGATCATTATCTCGTCCGCAATATACCAGAATACCTCCGAATTTTACCCAATCAGCAATGTAACTGTGAGATTTATCAGAAAGGGGTTTCATATTAGAATACGACATCAATAAAATTTTCGTGTCGTTCCAAGTTTCTGGATATTCTACATTTTCTAGATGAACTATATTTACGGGGATACCTTGTTTAATAAATGGAAGTGATTGACCGTAAAAATTTGAAAGTTGAGGATCTTCATATCCTTTGTGAGTTGGAAATCGCTGAAACATTAATGAATTCGCCATTAAAACACTAATACCGTGTGAACCGCTGACCTTATTTTCAGATAGTGGTATGTGGTTCAACGAATTTATCATTACTTGCATTTGTGTAGAATAAAAACGAGGTATTTTATCTTTTTTATCACTTTCGGCGCTAGTTCTATATAATCCTTCATAGATTCTGTCAGGCCATGGCATTACTTCGTAATCACTAATGTTTGGATACAATAATTGAGCCGTAAATGTTGCCTGATAATTATTCTTATAATCAACCCAATCACGAGGCAAATCTTCAATTGGGTCAGTAAGAAAAAATATTTTTCGACCTGTTGGGGCTGTCATTGATTCCATAGATCCGTATTCAAGAAAAGCAGTTTCAAAAACCCTTTCTTTACGAATACCTTTGTAATAATTGGGTTCTCTGGAAGTACCTGTCCAAACTTGGGCTATATACCCATCTACTGAAGGAAGAGAAGCAAGACTTGCTTCTGGACTCACAATTTGCCATTGAGAATAATTTACTAGTGAATGTGTAGGTACATAACAACGTACATTCAGCCCTTTGCTTTTTCCATATTCTTTGGCATATCTAAAACATTCATCTAAGGCACGATAATATAAGTAATATTTCAGTTTATTAGATAAATAAGTGTTTTCAGGAGATTCATGTTGAGGTCTCCAGTCAAAACCGTAATAATTTTTCCATTCTTTTTTGAATGCCTCACTATAACCTGCTCTTGCCCAAAACTCAGGCTCTTCTAAGTAAATAGCATCAATGCCTGCATCAATTACTTTTTTTATGTGTTTTTCTTTTATGTATTGAATAAAATTTAAAGTGGGTACGATATAAGGAACAAGATGTCCATGCCAAATAGTATCACCTTGACGTGTTTTCTGTCCTTCATCTAAATGCCATTTTCCATCCCATTTTCCAGTGAAATAGTCTTGATATTCTCCCCAAGCAATTCCGGTCATGAAATGTGTTTGATATCCTTTATCCCGCCACGATTCAACTCTGTCTTTAAAAGATAAATCTTTCCTGTCATTTGCTCCATAAACAATTGCAATGTCTGCACGAGTGTCAGTTACCGGTTTCCAAGGGGCAGATGTCTGAAATGCTGTTTTCTCTTTATTCTTCTGAAATGTGTTTTGTGAATATACTCCTATAAAATAAAGAGATACAAATAATATTGCTATATAAATCTTGATTTTCATTTCGCTGTCTATGAATTTAAAGACAAGAGCATGTTATTTATACTTGACCAAGTAAACATTCTCCTGTCATAATAAATATGAATTAAGGAATATCAACTATTATGGCTTAATTATAATTATGCCTTTTTATATCTTCAGTAGCATTATTTATTCTTGCAGCAGCTCGAATAAACACAGTCCTTTTAGATGGTATTACTCCATTTGGTCAGTTTCTGACTTTAAGCTGAATTAATGTTTTTAATCATTAAAGTTTATCAAGTTTTTCATTACCTCCACTAAATTGGAAAATTACCATTTATTTCATTTATTCAAAGAATAATAGTTGTAATGAAAGTTCCTGTCTTTCTGGTTATGTTTATGGAAACTCTTTTTTACTTATTGATTCTTTAGATAACATTAAATATTTAATACAAATATACTAAGTTAAACGATTAATCAAAAATTATTTTATATGTTATAAAACATATTTTATGTAATATTTGTAATTTATAATGATTCTATTTTAGATGCTTTTTTCGTGGCTTTTCCTGTTAATGATGGTCTCACTGTCCTATAAATATGTTTCGTACTGACAAAACGTCATAATTCATCCTTTTGGCAAAGATTTTGATCTTTATATTCAGAAAACGAAGTAATTACGAAACAAAAACAGTATTGCTTTGTTCAAAATAAGTTAATAATGAAAGGAGATATTTTATATGAATTTCAATAATTTTACTATTAAAGCACAAGAGGCTATACAAAAAGCCATTGAATTGGCTCAATCTAAAAATCAACAAATGATTGAACCTATTCACATTCTTAAAAGTGTGATGAATGTTGGCGAAAATGTCACCAATTTCATATTCCAGAAATTAGGTGTCAATATTCATAATCTGGAAATCGTCCTAAATAATCAAATCGAATCATTATCACGTGTTTCGGGTGGGGAACCCATGCTCAGTCGCGAAAGTAATAGTATGTTGCAAAAAGCAATAGATTTTACCGGAAAAATGGGCGACCAATATGCATCAATAGAACACTTGATCATGGCGCTGTTTGCTGAAAAAAGTACGGCTTCTCAAATATTAAAAGATGCTGGTGTCACTCAGAATGATCTTGATGCTGCAATTAATGAATTAAGAAAAGGAGAGAAAGTAACTAGCCAATCTGCTGAAGATACTTATCAATCGTTAAGCAAATATGCGATTAATCTGACAGAAAAAGCGCGTAATGGAAAACTTGATCCGGTTATCGGACGAGATGAAGAAATCCGTAGGGTATTACAGATTTTAAGTCGACGAACAAAGAATAATCCGATTCTGATTGGTGAGCCTGGTACAGGTAAAACAGCAATTGTTGAGGGACTTGCACATCGAATTATTCGTGGAGATGTTCCCGAGAACTTAAAGAGTAAACAGATATTTTCCCTCGATATGGGAGCACTTATTGCTGGTGCAAAATATCAGGGAGAATTCGAAGAACGACTGAAGTCGGTAGTGAATGAGGTGGTGAAGTCGGAAGGGGAGATCATCTTATTTATCGATGAAATTCATACTTTAGTTGGTGCTGGAAAGGGAGCAGGAGCAATGGATGCGGCTAATATTCTGAAACCGGCATTATCAAGAGGCGAACTGCGAACTATTGGCGCTACTACTCTTGATGAATATCAGAAGTATTTCGAAAAGGATAAAGCGCTTGAACGCCGTTTCCAAATGGTGATGGTCGACGAACCTAGTGTGGAAGACACAATCTCAATACTTCGTGGATTGAAGGAGAAATACGAAAATCATCACAAAGTGCGTATTAAAGATGAAGCAATAATTGCTTCATCGCAACTTTCGCATCGATATATCACCGATAGATTCTTACCCGACAAGGCAATAGATTTGATGGATGAGGCTTCTGCAAAGTTACGAATGGAAATTGATTCTGTTCCTGAAGAGTTGGATGAGATTCAGCGTAAAATAAAGCAACTGGAGATAGAACGTGAAGCTATCAAACGTGAAAATGATATCACCAAGTTGGAGCAACTTGCTAATCAGATTGAGAATCTGAAACAGGATGAAAGTGGATTCAAAGCTAAATGGAAAAGCGAAAAAGACCTGATAAACAAGATTCAACAGAATAAAATCGATATCGAAGATGCTAAATTCCAGGCAGACAGAGCTGAACGTGAAGGGGATTATGGTAAAGTAGCCGAACTTCGTTACGGAAAGATTAAAGATAAGGAACGAGAGATCGAAGAACTACAAACCCAACTGCATGAACAGCAGGGTAATAGGGCAATGATAAAGGAGGAAGTGGACTCTGAAGATATTGCTGATGTTGTTTCAAGGTGGACAGGAATTCCTGTAAGCAAAATGCTTCAAAGCGAGCGTGAGAAATTGCTTCATCTGGAAGAAGAGTTGCACAAACGGGTAGTTGGTCAGGATGAAGCAATTACGGCTGTCGCTGATGCTATTCGTAGAAATAGAGCTGGACTGAGCGATCCAAAACGTCCAATTGGCTCATTTATATTTCTTGGAACAACGGGTGTAGGTAAAACTGAATTAGCTAAAGCCTTGGCTGATTATCTGTTTGATGATGAAAATTTGATGACGCGTATCGACATGAGTGAATATCAGGAGAAGTTTAGTGCTACACGATTAATTGGAGCGCCTCCTGGATATGTTGGATATGACGAAGGTGGTCAACTTACAGAGGCAATTCGTCGTAAACCTTATTCAGTAGTATTATTTGATGAAATAGAAAAAGCTCATCCTGATGTGTTCAATATTTTACTGCAAGTACTTGATGATGGCCGTCTTACCGACAACAAGGGTAGGGTGGTGAATTTCAAGAATACGATCATCATTATGACATCAAATATGGGGTCATCACAAATACGAGAGAATTTCGAGAATATTAATGAACGGAATCGAGATGAAATCATCGAAAACACCAAAAATATGGTGATGAGTATGCTCAAATCGACTATTAGACCTGAATTTCTTAATCGTATTGATGATATTATCATGTTCGCACCTTTGAACCAGGATGAGATCAATCAGATAGTTCGATTACAATTGGATAATCTAAAGAAGATGTTAGTTGAAAATCAAATTGAACTGAAATATACTGATGAAGCTGTCAAAAGCATCGGTGAAGCAGGTTTCGATCCTGAATTTGGAGCACGTCCGGTTAAAAGAGTAATTCAGCGTAAGGTTCTGAATCAATTATCTAAAGATATATTAGGCGATAAAGTAGATAAATCTATGCCAATCATAATAGATGCAATTGATGATATAATATTCTTTAAGAATTGAAGATAATATTAATGTATATTAGAGCGGGAGCAATGTGCTTACCGCTTTTTTGTTGAAATATTACCGCTTCCAAAAATCAGGTACGAAAAGTGATAATACCGTAAAAAGTTCCAAGCGTCCAACCAACATCAGAAAACTCATATAATACTTTGCAAATGAACTTACTTCTGCAAAATTTCCTGCCGGTCCATGTTCTCCCAATCCAGGACCTACATTACCTAAACTGGCTATGGCCGCACCAACGGCTTCACTAAAAGACATACCTGAAAGACTTAAGATAACAAAACTTATGCCCGTAAGTGAGGTGTATAGAAACATGAAAGCCAAAACTTTTGAAACAACAGATTGTTGAATAACCTTTCCGTTCATTTTTACCATGAGTAGGGCATTCGGATGCACCTGTTTTCTAAATTCAACCAAACTGTTTTTAACCATAACAACCAGTCTGGATATTTTCATTCCTCCCGATGTAGAACCTTCGCTAGCACAGAAAATCATTAATGACAGAAAAACAAACCAGTAAACATGGCCCCATGTGAGATAATCAAAAGTAGCATAACCTGTAGTTGTGATGATAGAAACCACCTGAAACAAAACCGTTCTTAAAGTATATTCAATGTTTTGCATTTGACCATTGAGTAACAGACTGGAAGCAATGATTATAGAGTAAATCAATATGATAAGACAATACCATTTAAATTCTTCATCTTTGAATACTTTGATCGACCTTTTTCTAAAGAAGGAATAAATAAGAAAGAAGTTTGTACCACCCAAAAACATCATTATTATTAGTACATATTCAGTAAATGCCGAGTTGTAGTAAGCAATGCTTGATTGTTTGGTAGAAAAACCCCCACATGAAATTCCAGAAAGCGTGTGGCAAGCAGAATCAAAAGCATCCATTGGACCTGCCCAAAGCAACAGAAAACCAACGATAGTCAAAATAGAATAGATGAGCAAAATATTTTTTGCCATATCTTTGATACGAGGTGTTATTTGATTCTGCATGATTCCTGTTACTTCAGCATCAAATAATTCTACCGCACTACCACCGAAAAGTGGCATAAAGCCCATGACAAAAACAATGATTCCCACGCCACCAATCCATTGAGTGATACTTCGCCAAAAATGCAAACATTTTGGGAATGCTTCAACATTTATGAGCGTAGAACCGCCGGTTGTTGTAAATCCGGCCATACTCTCAAAAAAAGCATTATCGAAAGAAGGGATAGCATCACTAAAAATATATGGTAATGTTCCCAACAGAGCCATCATGGTCCAGCCTAAAGTCACAGCCAGATAACCTTCACGTTTTGTAATATCCTGTCGCCCTTTTATAAACCTTGACAGTAAAAGAAGTAATATACCGGTTAGTGAAGTAATAACAACTGAAATGTAAATACCTTTTGTTGCAGGTTCATTATAATATTCCCCTATGAAAGTAGAAAATAGCATAAAAATGGATTCTACTGTTAGTAAAAATCCTATAATCTTGATAACAAATGAAAGATTAAAATTCTTCATGCCATTCTATTCTTCTGTTTCCAGGGAATTATTTAATAAGTCAGTTAAATAATTTTTCAATACTTTTTAAAGTGTTATTCAAGAAGATAACCACCACTTTGTCATATGCTTCAATTTGTGTTTCCCCTTCAACCAAAATTGGAACATCGTTACGAATTAAAGCGCCAAAAGTAATGTCCGACGGGAGGTTTAGATTCTTAATGAGTTTTTTTGTAACCAACGAATTAGGTTTAGCTACTACCTCACCCACATTAGCATTAGCAAAGTTCAGATTCTTAATATTACTTGCATCAGCTTTTAGCAATAACTCATATATTTTGCTGGCAGCAATCATTTTCTTGTTGATAACTGCGCCAATATCCAGTTTTTCAGCCATAGAAATGTAATCATTATTTTCCACTTCAGCAATTGTTTTTTGAACACCATATTGTTTAGCAGCAAGGCATGCCAATACATTTGCCTCCGAGTTTCCGGTAAGTGCTAAAAAAGCATCCATATCTTTTATACCCTCGCTTTGTAATAACTCTCCATCTCTGCCGTCTCCAATAAAAATTGTTACATTTGATGGTACCTTTTCAAATAATAATTCTGCTCGGTCTCGGTTTTGTTCTATAATTTTAATATTCATGCTTTTAGGCAGAAATTGAACAGTTCTTAATGCGATTCTGCTCCCACCCATAATCATTATATTTTTAGCTTCGAAAGATACTTTTCCGAATATTTCAGGTAATTTATCAAGATGAGCATGTAGAGTGGTGAAATAAACCAAATCGTTATGTAGAATCTTGTCGTTTCCTTTAGGAATCAAAGTGTAATTATCCCTTTTGATAGCAACTAAATGAAATAATTTGTTTGACTGAGAAATTTCATATAAATATTTATTCGCTATAGGAGCATTATCTCTAACTTTAGCCCCAGAAAGTATCACAGCACCATTTGCCAGTTCCCACCAAACTCTGGTCCACGGTTTTTTAAGTGCAAGAGCGATTTCCTTTGCAGCAACCATTTCTGGATAGATCATAGAATGAATTCCTAAACTTTCAAAAAACTCTTTATTCTTTGGTAGAAGATATTCATAATTATCTATACGAGCCAATGTTTTTTTTGCGCCCAACTTATTTGCGAGCATGCAAGCAGTAATGTTTTGTGATTCTTCTGGTGTTACCGCTATAAATAAATCTGCTTTATTTATGTTTGCATTCTCTAAATCACTGAGTGAAGTGCATTTACTCTCAATAGTAAGCAATTCGGTATTCTCCCGGAGTGAGCTAAAACGTTCTTTGTCGGCATCCATCAATGTGATGTCGTGTTGTTCTTGTCCTAATAATCGGGCAAGATGCGTACCTACAGCGCCAGCACCGGCAATAATTATTTTCATTTCATGATAATTGATAGAATAACCTATTTGGGCATAGTTTTATCTCTTGAGAAAAGCAGAGGAAACTTAAATTCTTTCTTTTTTTTTTTATTATGAATCTGAATGATTGAATCTAATATTCCTTGATTATCCAGTTTACATAATTTTAGAAGTTCATTTACCGAACCATGTGTAACAAATTCATCAGGCAGCCCCAAGCGATGTACAGAAATATTATCATATCCATTATCAGATAAATATTCAAGAACGGCACTTCCCAAACCACCTGTTATTACTCCGTTTTCAAGTGTAATAACCTTTTCAAAGTTTTCTGCTACTTCTTTTAGCAGATCCTCATCAATTGGTTTAAGAAAGAGCATGTCATAATGTGCAACACTAATACCCATTTCTTCAGCCTTAGCTATTGCTTTTGCCGCCTCATTTCCAATAGTTCCCAAAGATAACAAAGCTATTTCATTACCATTCTTAAGTTTTCTCCCTTTCCCTATTGGCAGATTCTCCATGTTATTTTGCCAATCAGTCATTTCACCCCTTCCTCGCGGGTAGCGAATAATAAATGGAGCATTGCTTCCATAAACAGCTGTGTACATTAAATTTCGGAGGTCATGTTCATTTAAAGGAGCAGATATTATCAGGTTTGGAATTGGTCGAAAGCATGCCAAATCAAAAGCTCCATGATGTGTAGCTCCATCTTCGCCCACCAAACCAGCTCTGTCCAGACACATGATCACTTTTAAATTCTGCAAAGCAACGTCATGTATAACTTCATCAAAAGCCCTTTGCATAAAAGAAGAATATATGTTACAAAACGGAATCAATCCTTCTTTTGCCATTCCGGCAGAAAAAGTGACCGCATGTCCTTCAGCAATTCCCACATCAAAAGCTCTTTCAGGATATTTATTCATTAAGAACGACATAGAACATCCGGTAGGCATAGCAGGAGTAATACCAACAATTTTGTCATTCTTATCAGCCAATTCCACCAGAGTTTTACCGAAAACATCCTGATAAAGTTGTGTTTGAATATTTTTTTTTAATGACAATCGCTCACCCGTTTCCTTATTAAAAAGTCCGGGAGCATGCCAAATAGTAGCAGCCTTTTCTGCAGGTTTAAAGCCCTTTCCTTTTATTGTTTTAATATGAAGGAGTCTTGGTCCTTTCATATCCTTTATATTATTTAGAACTCGAATAAGTTCAGGAAGATTATGTCCATCAACAGGTCCAAAATAACGAATATTGAAACCTTCAAATATGTTTTGCTGTTTTGTCAGCAGCGATTTCATACTGTTATTAAAACGAAGTACAGAGTTTTTCTGATTTTCGTCGATTAGTTTGCTTTGCTTGAATTTATTATAAACTTCATTTCGAAGCTTATTATATTTTGCAGAAGTAGTTAGTTTTACCAGATAATTTTGAAGTCCACCAACATTATTATCGATCGACATATCATTATCATTTAGTATAATAAGCAGGTTGTTTGGTTGAGAACTAGCATTGTTCAAACCTTCAAATGCCAATCCACCTGTCATCGCACCATCTCCGATAACTGCAATTACATGTCTGTCGTTTTCATTTTTCAAGTTTGCCGCCACAGCCATACCTAATGCAGCAGAGATAGAAGTAGAAGCATGTCCTGTTCCAAAACTGTCATACTCACTTTCAGTTGGATTAGTAAACCCCGACAGCCCACCTAATTTTCTATTTGTATGAAATGTATCACGCCTTCCTGTTAATATTTTGTGACTATAAGCTTGATGTCCTACATCCCAAACAATTCTGTCATATGGAGTTTTGAATAAATAATGAAGGGCGACAGTGAGTTCTACCGTGCCCAAACTTGAGGCAAAGTGTCCCGGATTATGTGACAACTGATCGATAATGAATTCTCTAAGTTCAGAGCAAACATTCACCAGTTCATCAATTGTCAGACCTTTCAAGTCGGTCGGACTATTAATATTTTGTAGTAATTTCATTTATCATCCATTCAAATACATTTATATAAAATGCATTTGAATTATTTAATTAGTTTGCCATATCCGAAAGGAACTTAATTCTAGTCAATCGGATTTCAGTTTCATTATAATCAGGAAGTTCTTTTAATGCTAAACTCAAGTCGTCCGTTTCAGCTTCTTGAAAATAGTCATAGATATCCTGCAGTGAGTCAGCATCCATTACCTCATTCAGGAAATAATCGATATTTATTTTTGTACCGGCATAAACGATAGCTTCCACTTCGTCGAGCATTTCATTAAAGTCAATGCCCTTGGCTTCAGCCAAATCATCAAGTGCTACTTTTCTATCAATTGCCTGAACGATAGATACTTTTAATTTAGATTTATTAGCAACAGTTTTTACACGCAGATCTTCCGGGCGAATTATTTCATTCTCTTCTACATATTTTTTGATAACGTCCACGAATTCTTGTCCGTAACGTTTAGCCTTGCCGGCACCCACACCGGGAATATTTTGCAACTCTTCAAGCGTAATCGGATAAGAAGTAGCCATTGCATCAAGCGAAGCAGGTTGAAAAATCACATAAGGAGGTACATTCAGCTTCTTAGATAATTTTTTGCGCAAGTCCTTCATGATTGCATAAAGCACTGTATCGGCTGCACCTCCGCTGCCTCCTCCGGAATTCATCATTTCAGCCTCTTCAGCATCAAGACCGTCAACGTCTTCTAGATCTTCTTCATCTTCTTTAATTATTTTGAAAGAAACCGGATTCTTCAGAAAATCTTTACCTTTTTTGGTGATTTTCATTATACCATAATTCTCAATATCTTTCTTTAAATAGTTTTCCAAAAGAGCAGTTCGAATAACAACTTCCCAAACTCTCTCATCCTCATCTGAACCAGATCCGAATTCTTCAAGTTCAGTATGTCCGAAAGCTTCAATTTCAGATGTTTCTTTACCGACTAGGAAATTAACGATATAATCCGTCTTTTGTTTTTCTTTAAGCGCATTAATCGCTTCTATTACCGTTATAAGTAATTCTTTTGCTTCCACTTTAATTTTTGGATTTAAACAATTATCACAATTTCCACAGTTGGGTTCGTTATAATCTTCACCGAAGTAGTGTAAAAGCACTTTTCTTCGGCAAAGAGAAGTATCTGCATAAGCAGTAGTCTCAATCAGTAGTTGTTTACCAATTTCCTGTTCTGAAACCGGTTTCCCCTGCATGAAACGTTCAAGTTTCTGAATATCTTTATGAGAATAAAAGCAGATGCATTTACCCTCTCCTCCATCTCTACCGGCTCTACCAGTTTCCTGATAATAACCTTCAAGACTTTTAGGGATGTCATAATGAATAACATACCTGACATCCGGTTTATCAATGCCCATACCAAAGGCGATGGTAGCAACAATAACATCAGCTTTTTCCATCAGGAAAGCATCCTGATTTGCTGTACGATCAGCTGCATCCATGCCTGCGTGATAGGGCAGAGCTCGAATATCGTTTGCCTGAAGAATTTCTGCAAAATCATTCACTTTTCTACGACTCAAGCAATAAACAATACCCGATTTTCCTTCCTGTGAAAGAATATATTTAATGATTTCTCTATCAATACTATCTGTTTTTGGCCTTACCTCATAAAAAAGATTTGGTCTGTTGAATGATGACTTAAACACATTCGCACTTGTCATCCCCAAGTTTTTTTGTATATCGTGTTGCACTTTTGGCGTTGCAGTAGCTGTAAGTGCAATAATTGGCTGACTACCAATTTGTGCAATAATTGGACGAATTCTACGATATTCAGGTCTGAAGTCATGCCCCCATTCAGAGATACAATGCGCTTCGTCTACTGCATAAAAAGAGATAGTCACACTTCTCAGAAATTCAATGTTTTCTAATTTTGTGAGTGATTCAGGAGCGACATACAATAATTTTGTTTTTTCTGAAATCACATCTCTCTTAACATTCTCAATTTCCTGTTTGTTGAGAGATGAATTCAGGAAATGTGCAATGCCATCATCTTCGCTAAAATTTCGCATTGCATCCACCTGATTTTTCATCAAAGCAATCAGAGGAGAAATTACAATTGCCGTGCCCTTCATCATGAGTGCAGGCAATTGGTAGCACAGCGATTTTCCACCACCGGTAGGCATTAAAACAAAAGTATCCTTTCCGGACATAACACTTTTTATAATGGCTTCTTGAGTGCCTTTAAAAGTGTCAAACCCGAAGTGTTCCTTTAACTTTTCGTGAAGATTCTCTCGTTTTTCCATAAGAATGATAATGCCTATTCAAAAATAAATGTTCACATTTGAACATCAACAAATATATAGACTATTTTTTAAAACTTAAAACAAAAATCATATTTTGTAAACAACTAAGTTAATCGTTATTTATTATTCTGCAAAAAATTTATTATATAATCATTGATTCTTTTCTTTTATTGCGCATAAAATTATTCCTGCTCCGAAAAAGGAACAGGAATAATTATTTATTTTAGAATAAAAGTTCTGTATTATGCAACTTGAAGATTCAGTAGATTTGATTTTTCGAGGTGCTCTTGTGCATATATTTTTGTGACATTAAGTTTCTTCTTATCATCTTCAGAAGGTAGGTGAAACATAGCATCAATCATGATAGCCTCAACAATAGACCGCAGTCCGCGTGCACCAAGTTTATATTCAATAGCTTTATCAACAATATATTCAAAAACATCACTGTCAAAAGTGAGTTCTATTTTATCCATGTCAAATAATTTTACATATTGTTTGACAATTGAATTTTTTGGTTCACTTAATATACGAAGTAAAGCTGATTTATCCAACGGATCAAGATAAGTAAGGATTGGTAATCGTCCGATAATCTCAGGGATAAGTCCAAACGATTTCAAATCCATTGGCGTAACATATTTCATTAAGTTGTTTCGATCAACTTCCGCTGTCTTTCTTCCGGCAGCATAACCGACAACTCTTGTGTTTAATCGTTGTGCAATTTTGCGTTCAATACCATCAAAAGCCCCACCGCAAACAAAGAGGATATTTTTAGTGTTAACCTCAATCATACGCTGTTCGGGATGTTTTCTTCCTCCTTGAGGTGGAACATTTACAACAGATCCCTCCAGCAATTTTAGCAAACCTTGTTGCACTCCCTCACCGCTAACATCACGGGTGATCGACGGGTTATCACTTTTGCGAGCAATTTTGTCTATTTCATCAATAAACACAATGCCTCTTTCTGCAGCAGCCACATCATAATCGGCCACTTGCAAAAGTCGTGTAAGAATACTTTCTATATCTTCTCCAACATAACCGGCTTCAGTTAAAACTGTTGCATCAACAATTGTGAAAGGGACTTTCAATAATTTTGCAATTGTTTTTGCCAATAGTGTTTTTCCTGTACCCGTAGGTCCAACCATGATAATATTGGATTTTTCAATCTCAACATCATCTTTCATGGTTTTTTGCAGAATTCTTTTATAATGGTTATAAACAGAAACTGACAAGTAACGTTTGGCACTATCCTGACCAATTACATACTGATCCAAAAAATCTTTAATTTCTTTTGGTTTTGGAAGTAAGTCCATTGATAAGTTTGTTTTGGACTTTTTGGAACCCTTAAACGCTTCATCCACAATGCCATGTGCCTGTTCAACACATACATCGCAAATGAAACCTGAAGTTCCGGAGATAAGTACGTTTACCTCACCCTCATCTCTTCCACAAAAACTGCAATGGTTCTCGCCCGTTGTTTTTTTTGCCATTATTATAGTTTAAAAGATAAAATCACAAAAGGACTTTTATAGCCCTTTTGTGAAAAGATTAATATTATTTTCTTACAAGAATTTCATCTACCATTCCGTAGGCTTTTGCTTCTACTGAATTCATCCAATAATCTCTGTCTGAATCAATGTTCACCTTTTCTATTGGTTGTCCAGAATGTTTGGAGATGATAGTGTAAAGTTCCTGTTTCACCCTTAAAATTTCCTTTGCAGTAATTTCAATATCCGCAGCCTGTCCTTGAACACCACCCATAGGTTGATGAATCATAACACGAGAATGTGTCAAAGCAAATCTTTTTTTCTCAGTACCTGCAACAAGAAGTACTGCAGCCATTGATGCTGCCATTCCTGTACAAATTGTTGATACATCACTCGAAATGAATTGCATTGTATCATAAATTCCGTAACCTGCATAAACAGATCCCCCGGGTGAATTGATATAAATAGAGATATCTTTTCCCGGATCCGAAGAATCCAAATATAAGAGCTGAGCCTGAATTACGTTTGCAGTATAATCATCAATTTGAGTTCCCAAGAAGATGATTCTATCCATCATCAAACGTGAAAAGACATCCATCTGTGCAACATTCAATTTACGCTCTTCTATAATTGTAGGAGATATGTATCCGTAATCGTTGGTTATAGTTGCATAACTATCCAATCTGGACCCATTCATTCCTAGATGCTTTACGGCATATTTTCTGAAATCGTTTTCCATACTTTTTTAATTGTAAATTAATAATCCTGTGTAATGTTTATTCTTTATTAATTGCAAAAAAAGTGCCATATTATTAAAGAAGCTATAAATAATAAAGGTTTTAACCTTTATTGTACACAAACTACTTAATCTTCGTGTTCGTGTTCGTGATCATGTTCGTGAGCCGATTCATCTAACTGTTTATTGAAATCCTTTGATAAAATTTCAACTTCGTTTACTGTGATATTCTCTTTCAACCAAGTGCCTACTTTGTCTTCAAGAGCACGTTCATACAAATTACGAACGGTTTCTTCTTTACCTAGTAGTGATTGAACATAGTTCTGAAGAACATCGGCAGGCAAATTTGTCATTCCATACTGAGCAAACTGAGATTTTGCCACTTCGGCAGCCAATGCTTCAACATCACTTACTTCCACTTTCAGTTCATTTTTTTCAGCAAGTTGTTCTTTAGCTATGTGAAATTTGAGATCATCAAGAATATTTGGGAAATCTGTTTCCAAACTTTCTTCATTATCTTTATATTTATCGTTAGAATTAATCAACCAACGTTTTAAGAAAGTAACTGGGAATTCAACAGACTCTATTTTATTCAGAAACAAATCACGTGCTTCTTTCATAAATAAATTATCTGCAGCTGGCTTAAACTGGTTGTTCAGTAATTCTTCAACTTTGGTTTTGAATTCTTCTTCGTTAGAAACCACATTCTCACCAAGTACTTTATCGAACAATTCCTGATTCATTGCTGCTTCTTCATAACGCGTAATTTCCTTTATTTCAAATTGGAAATCCGAATTTATGTCGGACACTTTTTCTTTAGTAGTCTGTAATAAAGACGCTAGTTCAGCATCATTATTATCGTAAGCAGTTCTGGGATTGAAAGCAATTACATCATTAGCATTTGCGCCAACAAATTTGTTTTTTGTCTCTTCATCTTTCAAATATGAAGGCATCAGAATTGCGTTATCAATAACAAGTCCATCTACTTTAAGTTCACCGTTTTCCAGCTCTGTTAAAGTGCCCTTAAGCAGGTCGGTATCTTTAGCCGACTCATCAACTTTTGTATATTTTCCGTAATTTTGTTTATAGGCATCCAACTGTTGTTGCAGCAATTCCTCTTCGAGTTTTACTTTATTATATGATAAAGCATCATTTTTATCTAAAACAATTTCAAATTCAGGAGTCAAAGCAATATCAAAGTTGAACTCAAATTCCTCTTCTACATCAAAATCTATCGTTTTTGAGTTTTCAGAAAGTAGCGGTTCACCCAATATTTTTAGATTATTATCTTGAATATATTTGAACAGTTCGTCGCTTGCCAGTTTGTTAATTTCATCAATTATAACAACCTTGCCATACATTTTGCGAATCAGATTTTTGGGTGTTTTCCCCGGTCTGAAGCCTGGGATATTTGCTTTTTGGCGATACTGACTCAGTGATTTCTCCACTTTATCTTGATAATCAGACTTTTCTATAGCCACAGCGATAACGCCGTTAACATCGTCTTGTTTGTTGAGAGTTACCTTCATTTGGAACGTCGTTTATTTGTTTAATTGAATAATGATCACCATTTAATTATGCTTGACTTTGAAAATCAGTCATTTTCTCAATTATTTAGTGAGTTTAAATTGGAGTGCAAAAATAAGCTTTATCTCTTAATTTGCAAAAAATATTTTGTATCAAGCTTTTAAAACTTAGCTTGTCTTGATAACTTTTATAACTTTGTATATCAAAAAACATATAATGAAACAATTTTTATCAGATAAAGGAAATGGAATGAAGATTTTTTACCTTCTTCTTTTTTCATTTTTGGGATTGCTTGTAGCAATTTCTTTCTTGGCTATGTTTGGCTCAATATTTGGACTTACCAGCGTTACTGATGTTTGGTATATTCGTATAAGTTCAATACTTCAAGAAGTATTTGTGTTTTTGCTTCCTGCATATATTGTTGCCGTGTTGAGTGATAAAAAACCATTGAAATTAATGGAGTTGCACGGTGGAGACAAACTTGCATCCGGAATAATTTTAGGTATTATCCTTTTTTGTTTGGCTTACCCGTTTATTTCATATGTAACTCAGTGGAATACGCAAATTGAGTTTCCTGATGCATTGAAAAATGTTGAAACATGGATGCGTAATATGGAAGATGCTGCCAAACAAACCACCGACCAGTTATTAGCAGGAAACAATATTGGAAATTTAGTCTTGAATATTTTACTGGTAGCCGGATTAGCTGCATTATCTGAAGAGATATTTTTCAGAGGGGCGTTACAAACACTGCTGAACAAAGCATTTAAAAATGGACACGCCGCCGTATGGGTGTCGGCAATTATTTTTAGCAGCATCCATTTTCAGTTCTACGGTTTTTTTGCCCGATTACTGATGGGAGCAATTCTTGGTTATTTATTTCTCTATTCCAAGAACTTATGGGTGCCCATAATTGTTCATTTTTTTAATAATGCAATGGTAATTATAACAAATCAATTTTGGGGAGAAAGTGAGTGGACTACAGAGGTTGACTCGAAGTTGGCAACAATTCCCCTTGCTGTTAGCAGTTTAATTATCACAATTTTGGCTTTTATCTATTTTAGAAAACAACAAGATTCAACAATAAAAAAACTATGATTCAGGTTCAAGATACAATAATTTCAGACGATATATTTGAAGAGTGTTTTATATGCGACCTATGCAAGTGCAAAGGTCAATGCTGTGTTGATGGTGAGTCGGGTGCACCACTTTTACAAGAAGAATTTGAGCAAATCCAACGCATACTCCCACAAATTTGGGATGACCTTTCTGATAAAGCTAAAGAACTAATTGATAAACAGGGTATTGCCTATACCGATTATGACGGTGAATTGGTTACATCCATAATAAACGGCGAAGAATGTGTGTTCACTTTTTTTGATTCCGACGGCATTTGCAAGTGCACTATCGATAACGCCTATCGCGCTGGGAAAATTGATGTTGAAAAACCCATTTCATGTCATTTATATCCTATTCGTATCAATCAATATAAAGATTACGCAGCAGTAAACTATCACCGGTGGTCGGTTTGTAAACCGGCTGCGGAATTGGGAAATAGAGAAGGAGTAAGAATCTATCAATATCTAAAAGAACCACTTATACGTAGATTTGGAAAAGAATGGTACCACGAAGTATGTGAAGCAGCTGAATATGTAAAGAAGCGAGAGTGAACGTTTTCTTATTTATAACTCATTTAATATCAACGTGATTATGGAACACTTAAAGAGAGCTGGTTTAGTTTTATTACTGTTTATCGGTTTTTTAATTGGTGCTCATGCACAAGAGTTGGCAATTAAAACAAATTTACCTTATTTGTTAACTGCCACACCAAATTTTGGTGCTGAATATGCTGTTGGAAACAGAGTGAGTCTTGAACTGACAGTTGGTGTTAATCCTTTCAAACTAAATGGTGAAAAACGATTGAGACATTGGGTTGTATGGCCCGAAGTTCGCTATTGGAAGGATAAAGCATTGAAGGGACATTTCTTAGGATTCCATCTACTTGGAGGTCAATACGATCTAAGTGGCTGGGATTTGCCACTAGAAATTATGGATGGAATAAAAACAACTCGTTACAGAGGGTACGCTTATGGTGCCGGTGTCAGTTATGGATACATTTGGACTTTTAAGAAAAATTTGGGACTTGAAGCTACTCTTGGTGTTGGTTATGCAACTTTTAGGTACGATTTGTATTCTTTAGGTGAAAATCCGGTAAAGAATGCCGATAAAAGAAAGGGTTATATAGGACCTTCAAAAGCCGCAATTTCACTTACTTATAGATTTGACAAGAATTAGTTAGTAAGCGAATGTTTATATAGCAAAACTTTTATCGCGTCTACTGATTTAGAGAAAAAAAGTATAAAGGAATAGGAAAATATATTTCTTTATACTTTGATATGTAATAATTTAACCTTATTTTTGAGAAATGATACGCAAGATAATCCATATAGATATGGATGCTTTTTATGCTTCCGTAGAACAACGCGATTATCCCGAATATCGCGGAAAGCCCATAGCTGTGGGGTATAGTGGAAAGCGTGGGGTGGTGGCTACTGCTAGTTACGAAGCTCGAAGGTTTGGAATTCATTCTGCCATGCCATCCGTAACAGCATTGCGACAATGTCCCCAATTGATTTTTGTTATGCCTCGTTTTGAAGTGTATAAATCTGTATCTACACAAGTGATGCAGATATTTCATGAGTACACTGATTTGGTGGAACCATTGTCGCTCGACGAAGCATTTTTGGACGTTACAGAAAACAAAAAAAATATTCGGTCTGCTACAATTATTGCACGCAACATCAAAAAAAAAATAAAAGAACGAACTCATCTCACCGCCTCCGCAGGAGTGTCTTACAATAAGTTTCTTGCCAAAATTGCTTCCGATTATAATAAACCAGATGGTTTGTTTGTGATAACTCCCGATAAAGCAGAAGAATTTATTGAAAAACTTCCTGTTAAACGTTTTTTTGGTGTAGGAAAAGTAACGGCACAACGGATGAATGATATGGGAATACATACGGGGTTCGACTTAAAACAATATTCAGAAATAGATCTGGCACATCATTTTGGTAAAGCAGGAAGCACGTATTTTCATTTTGCGAGAGGAGAAGATGATAGGGACGTAGAACCTGAACATATTCGTAAATCGCTGGGTTCGGAAGAAACTTTTCTTGAAGATATTTACAAAACAATTGATATACTTGGGGCTTTGGATGAATTAACTAAAGAAGTTAAACGAAGGGCCTATAAGAATAATTTTAATGCACGAACATTAACACTCAAAGTGAAATATGCTGATTTTACGACCATTACCCGTAGTAAAACCGTTGATTATTATATTAGGACATACGATCAGCTATTTAGTCTGGCGCAGGAATTACTGATTGATGTGGAAGATATTCATGAAAAGAAAATCCGTTTACTGGGACTTACACTGAAGAACCCCGAATCGCTTGATGATGCACTACTGACTAATTTGCCGGTTCAACTCTCTTTTGACTTTAAAGATGTATGAATGGTTGATTTGCAATAGGTCATAAGATTTATCTTATCTTGCATTAATTCTTCCTGAATTCTTCCTGAATTCTATCTCAATCATAATTTTATCTCGTTTCAATCCCGAATAACTTCGGATCAACTTCGGTATAAGTCTCACTTTCCTCTCACCAAGTTTTCATTAAAATATTAACATACTTGCATATTATTTCACTTTGCTCATACCATGCTCATACCTTCTTCTGATTGAACATACATTTTATATCATCTACTAAATAACTGATCACAATAAAGGAAAGGGCATAAAAAAAGCAACTGCCTACAAAGTAACCAGTTGCTTTAAAGTATATCAAAAACATCTATTTCATTGTTTTACAACTTTTCAATTGAGTTTATTAATATTTGTATCCAACCAATCAATGCGTTTTTCTACAAAATTCTCAAGGTAAATGAGTTCCGCATCGTAAGAACCTCTTATTCTCTTTGTGTTCCATTCAACCTTAGTGATATCCCATCCGGCTCCACCATTTGCTATTGGACTGAAGTTTCTGACTTGCGCTTCTTTTATCAATAATGATTGTGTGTGTAAATAATTGGGTATATCTTCTAAACTGGGTTTCAATTCGTTCCATCTCTTTTTTACTTCAGCAACAAATGTTGGATCCTCAAATAAACGATCGTACCAGGGTGAACAGGTTTTAATAAACCAACCATCATATTCTGCTGAAGTAGCTCCTTGCTCCCATGTGATATGATCAGCATTACCAAAAGCGATATCAAAATCCCATACCAATGGCATTTCTATCTTGCCGTTTTTACGAATAGCCATGTAACAGCTACCTCGCATATTTCCATCAACATTCTTAGCAATTTCCTGCACAATAAAATAATTAACAAACGACTTTACATCAATGTATTTACGGTAGCCCTCTACTGGATCTTTGAAATTTTCTGAATATAAAACATTCTCGGCATTATTGTAAAAATTCTGTACATATGTGAACTGTTCTGTTGTTGGTTCATCTGGATCTTTAAACATGATTGGAAGTCGTTCACGATCTGTTTTGAATTTATATGGTTCATCGAAATGAAAATCAAGTTCTAGCAGATAACCTCCAGTTAATGCTTCGCCTGAATTATCGGAAGATTTAACAACCGTCATATCGAGTCTTTCTCCCGACACTTTCACGTGCTCGGTTAAGGTGTACACTCCCTGATATGCCCCATTCAGGTAAAAATCAACGCTGATAGATGCCGGTGTCCAACTCATTTCTGCTTTTCGCGAAATTTCAAAAGCTGTTAAATTTCTTAGTAAAGATTTGTCTAAATAATTGGCAAGTAACGCCCAATCCTTGTCGGTACTCATTCCCAAGAGCGATGCTTTGCTATCGAGTTTTATGCGATACGGTTTCTTTGGTAATCCCCATGTTGAATTTCCACGTCCCCTTATGCCGGCGGTAGATGTAAACTCTACTTCACTCGAATAGTATTTATCAAGATCCTCTATTTTAATTGTTGAAGTCACATAATCTTCCCTATTCAGGATTGGTGCTCCACCTGTTGTATTAATGTAAACTTTAGGTATTGTCGGTATTGTCTTTGTAGCTATAACGGTATAATCGCGTTTTGTTCCATCTTCGGCAATTACACTGTAAACAACCGGTTTACTGAAATTATTTACGGTGACACCGCTTACTTGTTCTTTTCCTCCAACTTTTATTGATTCACCTTTATAGTCAAAGGTTGCAATTAATCCTTCTGTTGATATATCAAAAGGAATAGATATGGTGATTTTGTAATTAGAAATCTTGCCTACGGCAACTTCTTTTAAATCTCCATTCAATTCGGACTGAAAAGAAAATGACTCGAGTTTGGATTCAGATGATAATACTACTTCTACGGGAGGTTCAACTTCAGTACAAGAAATAAATAGTGAGAACAGTACCAAGTAGAATAATAAAATACCTGCAGGATAGGTTTTGAAGGATTTTGAGCTTACTCGTTTCTCTTCTTTGTTTTTCAAATAATAATTCATGTAATTTCTATTTTCGGTTTTAATAAAAGATCCAATTATTGGACGCATCAAAGATATATTAATTTATTTATTTTAAGTATTATATTGTATAAGAATTTCCTGCAACGATTTTTTTTTGTGACTCTTATTTATACTAATGGTTGAGATTATAATTTGTATCTAAGATGTGTAAACAATAAAAAAACCGTTTTTATCATAAAGATAAAAACGGTTTTAGTTTTTGAATTGTTGTCCCACTAGGATTCGAACCTGGACTGGCTGAACCAAAATCAGATGTGCTACCATTACACCATGGGACAATCCTATTGCTTCGTGAAAAGCAGTGCAAAAGTATAACAACCTTTGCAATTTTGCAAATTAAACGTGACTTTTTTATTCAGCAATCAATAAGAAATAGTTCTTTTTGCCTCGTTGGGCCAGAATATATTTCCCATTTATAAGAAAAGAGGCATCGATGATGTCGTCAAAATTATCAAGTTTCTCTTTATTTATGCTAACGCCACCGGATTGTACGGTTTTGCGCATTTCACCTTTTGACGGGAAGACTTGTGAATCTTCAGAAAGTAAGTCTACGGCTTTTATTCCTCCAGTAAGTTTATCTTTTGAAATATTGAACTGGGGAACTCCTTCAAATACTTGTAAGAATGTTTCTTCGTCAATTAAACGAAGCGCCTGTGATGTGGCTTTACCAAACAGTATTTCTGATGCGCTTACTGCCATTTCATAATCCTCTTGTGAATGGACCATCACAGTGATCTCTTGAGCTAGTCTTTTTTGCAGCGGACGTAAATGCGGTGCTGACTCTTGCTCTTTGACCAATGCTTCAATCTTGTTCTGAGGAAGTGCCGTAAATATTTTTATATATTTTTCTGCATCACTGTCGCTAACATTCAACCAGAACTGATAAAATTTGTATGGTGATGTGTATCTGCGGTCTAGCCACACATTACCACTTTCTGTCTTTCCAAATTTACCACCATCGGCTTTGGTAATCAGGGGACAAGTGAGTGCAAATGCTTCTCCACTTTCTTTTCTGCGGACTAATTCGGTACCTGTGGTGATGTTTCCCCATTGATCTGAACCACCCATTTGTAATTTACATCCATTTTCACGATATAAATGCAGAAAATCGTATCCCTGAAGCAATTGATATGAGAATTCTGTAAAAGACATCCCTTCGCTGGATTCTGAACTAAGGCGTTTTTTTACAGAATCTTTTGCCATCATATAGTTGACAGTGATATGTTTACCTATATCCCGAATGAAGTTAAGGAAAGAATAATCTTTCATCCAGTCATAGTTGTTAACCATGATGGCTTTATTGGGGACATCACTTTCAAAATCGAGGAATTTGGATAGCTGGACTTTTATGGCTTCTTGATTGTGACGCAAAGTCTCTTCGTCCAGTAATTTACGTTCAGCCGATTTCATTGACGGGTCGCCAATCATACCGGTAGCTCCACCTATTAGTGCGATAGGGGTATGGCCAGCACGCTGAAAATGGTTGAGCATCATAACGCCCACAAGGTGACCAATATGCAATGAGTCGGCTGTTGGGTCAATACCCAGATAGCCTGATGTGCGTTCTTTTAGTAATTGTTCTTCTGTTCCCGGCATGATATCCTGAATCATACCTCTCCATCGGAGTTCTTCTACAAAATTCATTATAATTGTGTGAATATTTAAAATACGTACAAAGATACTACATTCTTTCAGAATAATGAAGTGCTTAATCTTGTTTAGATAATCAAAAAAAGAGGAACTAACACGAGTTCCTCTTTTAAAATGTATGTATTTTAAACTTTTATCTAATCAAATTATTGAAGTCGTTGTTGGTACGATATTTATAAAATTCCAGGTCATATAGAGCTTTCTTGGCCAAATTTCCATCTAGAGAAATAGCTGAACGCAAGCTGCTTAATACGCTGTTGAAATTGTTTGTTCTTGCTCCAATAATTGCTTGTAGATAAGCTGTTGTTGCATCAGGATTTGAAATATTCTTCAATGTTTCAGTTGCTTTTGCATAGTCATTTGTTAGGATTTGAGACAGTGCTGCATTATTGGTCTTAACATCTCCAAAAGCATTAGCTGCTTTGTTATAATCACCATCCATTATGTAGAGTAATCCCATTGCACCTTCTAATCCATCTGCACCAGACGATTTTCCAAGTAATTCTTTTGCTTTGTCATTATTGCCATCTTTAATAGCTAAAAGTGCTTGATTCATATTCACTTCAGGTGCATTAGGTGATACCTGAGCAGCTCTCATAAATGATTGTCTTGCTTTTTCGAAATCACCGTTTCTATAGAACATTGTTCCAATATTGTTCCAACCGCGATAGTCTTGCGGGAAATGTACGGTTGCATATTGATAAATGTTTTCCTGAACTTTTTCGTCTGTTGTTAAAGTTGAAGCATAAAGTAATTCTTCGATTTTAAGATCAGCAGGTTTTGCGCGCCATGCTTCCATTATTTCGGCATCTGATTTACCAATTATCTCAATGTTTGCAGTGATGCGTGAACGACGCAGTTGAGGAAGAATGGTTTCGGCTATTTCACCATAAACTAATGATATGTTTTTAATTTCGCGTTCGCGAGTTTCTGCATCTGGATACATGGAAAGAACACGAAGAATGAGGTCCTTGTCGGGTAGATCTGATTGTTCAATCAATTCGCTGAATCCTTCCCAGTCTTCCGCAGTGTAACGAGCGTTGATCTCCGTATTTATATTTTTACTCTTTAGATCTTTTTCTAAATAAGTAGATGTGTTTTTTTCGCGTTGTTCGGCAAGTCTTTCATTCAATGAAAGTCCACCATCGGGAGAAGCATATGCAGATACTTCAATGTTTACATTCTGTTTTGGATCGTTATATGCTTTTGCTACACGGTCTTTCCATGCACGCATATCGCTATTGTTAACCTGACTTGGACGAAGATCTGCGCGTTGGATTATAAAGTGAATATTCGCATCCTTTGCTTCTTTGATGATTCGTTGAAAACCATCGTCAGCAACGGATGGAGCAGTATTATTTACACTAGCAAGTGTGGAAGTCGCCAAAACACCATCTGCTACTTTTACATCTGGTAATTTTGCATTCTTTTTTTTAATCTTTGCATCAAATGTCATAAATAATTCAGATGCAAGCATTTCTTCAGTAAATGGAAGTTTGAAATTCATAGTGAAGTTTCCTCCATTCTTGTTAGAGATGACAGTTCTGTTGCCTGCAATATTTTCTCCTTGATAGCTGTAAGGAAGTCCCTTAACTTCGTTATTTCCACCATATCTGAGGACAGGTGTGATAGTTACAACGGCATTTTTGTTGAACCATTTTTCGGGAAATGTTCCACTAACTGTAACGGGAATATCATTTCCTTTTGTTTCAAGGGGCGAGGGTGTCACCGAAAAGTTTGACTGTTTTAATGGAGTGAGTTTACTACTGCATGATGTGGCAAACAGAGCTACTCCAATCAATAAAGTAATTGCTGAATAAAAAGTACGTTTCATTTTGTTTATTTTATGTGATGGTTTCGTTTATTTTTGAGCTGCAAATTTATACATTTTTGTTCTTATATAAAATTATTTTACGAAATGTAACTAAATAATAATAAAACCGAGATGAGAAAGTATTTCAGTGTTATATTTATCTTCTCCTATAATTGAAAAGGCTTTATATTCTCTTCTTATGGGATAGTTTGATCGACACCAATAAAACTTTTCAGGATGCATCCTTAAATTTTCAGTTTCAATTAATGGATCGTATGTGTGACGAACGGCATATGCAAGTTGGTTTGAAGGACTAATCTTGCTGAGGTCTATCGTTTTATCCTGAATAGGATCGGGTAAACTAGGCATGGGGATATTGTTAAATCCTAGATGAAAGTATTCATTCAGGTTTTCGAGAGATATTTTTGTTCCCATCCACTTACCATCGGCAGAATAACCTGCAATATGTGGAGTTCCAATATCCACAAGATTCAATAATTCTAAGTCGATATTTGGTTCGTGCTCCCAACAATCGATTACAGCTCCTGACACTTTTCCGTCTATCAATGCTGCTTTCAAAGATAGATTATTTACTATTCCACCTCTTGCAGCATTCATGATGATTGGTTTCTTAACTAACGAATTAAAGAAGTCATCATTAACCAAATGAAAAGTTTTATGTGGTCCGCTTTTTGTGAGTGGTGTGTGAAAAGTGATAATGTCGGCTTCTTTTTGAATGGTGTCAATGTCCACATAATCAGAAGATTGCTCATTCTCTTGACGGGGAGGGTCGCTTAGTAAAACACGCATTCCCAATTTTCGACAAACTGCTTCAACTTTGCTTCCTACATTTCCAACGCCCACTATGCCAATCGTTTTGTCTTTCAATTCAAAACCTTGTTTCTTGCACATAAACAACAAAGAAGATGTGATATATTGTTCTACGGAATTTGCGTTGCATCCTGGAGCAGTTCGCCATGCAATATTATGATTGTCACAATATTCTGTGTCGATATGGTCATATCCAATTGTGGCTGAACAAATGAGTTTTACATTTGTACCCTCTAGAATTTCCTTGCCAAAATAGGTAACAGTGCGTACAATTAGCGCATCTTTGTCTTGAATAGCTGCTTTTGTGAACTGATTTCCAGGTAGATAATCAACTTCTCCGAAATGCTCGACAACTCCTTTTAAAAAAGGTATGTGTAAATCTGCTAAGATCTTCATTCTTTTGTTGATAATTTTTTTATCAGATATTCATCCATCGCACGAGCAGCGCGCCTGCCATCGCCCATTGCAAGAATAACAGTTGCTCCACCGCGAACTATATCACCTCCTGCAAAAATATGTTTATCGGCTGCCTGAAGGGTTGCTTCATTCACGACTACCGTTCCACGTTTTGTAACTTCAAGACCTGTAAATGTTTGTGGAATAAGCGGGTTAGGGGAAACACCTACACTTACAATCACTTCATCCACATCAACCCAAATTGTATCACCTTCTATAGGCTCAGGTTTGCGACGTCCTGACACATCAGCTGCTCCCAATCTCATGCGTTGTAGGTGCATTTGTTTAACATGCCCGGTTTCATCTCCTTTATATTCAATCGGGTTGTGAAGTGTCATAAATTCAATACCTTCTTCTTTGGCGTGTTTAATTTCTTCTATACGTGCAGGCATCTCTTCTTCCGAACGGCGATAAACGATCATGGCTCTTTCTGCGCCCATGCGCCTGGCAGTACGAACTCCATCCATTGCCGTATTTCCTCCACCGATGACTGCAACCTTCTTTCCTTTTTGAACTGGTGTGTCGCTATCGGGATCAGCTGCTTGCATAAGATTTACACGGGTAAGATATTCATTGCATGACATTACTCCAATTAGGTTTTCACCCGGAATATGCATAAAGTTGGGAAGACCGGCACCACTGCCAATGAAAATCCCTTTGAAACCGTATTCTGTAAGGTCTTCTTGCAAAATAGTCTTTCCAATAATGCAGTTAGTCATGAACTTAACCCCCATCTTTTTTAATACATCTATTTCTGTTTCAACAATGGGGTTGGGTAAACGGAATTCAGGGATGCCATATCGTAAAACTCCACCTAATTCGTGTAAGGCTTCAAAAACAGTTACATCGTAACCTGCTTTTGTCATTTCTCCTGCAAATGATAATCCTGTAGGTCCTGAACCTACAACAGCAATTTTAATGTTGTTAGGAGAACTGAGTGTCGGGATGGAAATCTGACCGCTGTTGCGTTCATAATCAGCGGCAAAGCGTTCTAAATATCCAATAGCAACAGCAGGCTTTTTTAGTTTTTGAGTGTAAAAACACTGACTTTCGCACTGTTTTTCCTGAGGGCAAACCCTACCGCAAACCGCCGGAAGAGCGCTGGTTTCTTTCAGTGCTTTGGCAGCTTCCAAAAACTCCTCGCGTTCAATGTTTTTAATAAATTTGGGAATATTAATGCTTACTGGACAGCCTGTTATGCACGTTGGATTTACGCAATCAAGGCATCTATGTGATTCTGCAACAGCCTGCTCTTTTGTAAGCCCTTGATTTACTTCATCAAAATTGTGACTACGTATTTCTGCGTCCAATTCCGGCATCTTTACTCGTGGCAGATCTGTCCGTTCTTTATTTTTAATAGTTTTGCGAAGCATTTCCCTCCAAGGTGTACTTCGTTCTTCTTTAAGTGTTTCTTCGCTTGTCATTTATCTAAATTATTCGTTCTTAATTGTAAGCCTTCAATCGCATCAACATTTCATCAAAATCTACCTGATGTGCGTCAAATTCGGGTCCATCAACACATACAAATTTAATCTGTCCTCCCACGGTTATTCGACAGGCACCACACATACCTGTTCCGTCAACCATTATAGTGTTAAGTGATGCAATAGTTGGAATGTTATATTTTTTGGTGAGTTGTGCTACAAATTTCATCATTATGGCAGGTCCGATCGTTACACATTGATCTACTTTTTCTCTTTGAATTACCATTTCTATTCCGTTAGTAATTAATCCCTTATTACCATATGAACCATCATCCGTCATGATGATTACTTCATCTGAGAATTGTCTTACTTGTTCTTCTAAAATAATCAACTCTTTAGTACGTGCAGCCAAAACGGTTATGACTCTATTGCCTGCATTTTTCATTGCTTCAATGATAGGTAACATAGGAGCAACGCCAACACCACCTCCAGCACAAAGTACTGTACCAAAATTCTCAATATGAGTAGCTTTCCCCAGTGGCCCAACCAAATCGGTGACATAATCACCCACTTCCAGTTGGCAGAGTTTCTCGGATGACTTTCCAACCCGTTGAACTACAAGCGTTATCGTACCCTTTTGTTTGTCTGAAGAAGCAATCGTATATGGTACACGTTCTCCTTTTTTCCCAACGCGCACAATTATAAAATGGCCCGCTTTCCTGCTTTTAGCAATTAATGGGGCTTCAATTTCTAATTTTACCACTCGTTCGGAAAAATACTCTTTACCTACAATTCTATTCATGTTAATTTGTTATATAACGATAATTCAATGAAGTGCAAAAATACGATTTTTTTTAGGTAATTGAAAAATTAATGATGAATCAAATATAGGTACTTCAAAATATTAAAAATAGTTCTTAACTTTGCATTGAAAATTGATAATTAAATAGATGCAATCCATACATGTTATCTTACCTGTAAAAAATTCTCTTGATACGACGTTACAAACTATTGACTCAATTTTGAATTCCGATATTCAAATTGAATATGATTTCACTGTTTATAATGATTTTAGTGATGACGAGACTACGCAAGTCCTCACATTGCAGTCAATTAACAAGGGATTTAATTTGGTGAATCTTTCAGATATAACCAATCATTCTTCGCCGAATTATTTGTTGATATTACAAATTGCTCAAGAGAAAGCTATAGAGCAAAATGCGCATTTGTTGATTGTAGAATCAGATGTGCTTGTAAAAAAAGATACACTAAGAATATTATCCGATCAAGTAAAAGATATTCAAAATCCGGCACTAATTGCTGCGGTTACAACAGATGAAGAAGGAGAGATAAATTTCCCTTACCAATATGCTTCAAAAATGGAATCAGGAATCATTCAAACACAAAAACGTTTAAGTTTCTGTTGTACATTAATTACTAATTCGTTTTTGAATGCCTTTGATTTCAAGTTGCTTGACCCTTCAAAGTCGTGGTACGATATATTTATTAGTCATAAAGCCTATGAATTAGGATTTAAAAACTACTTGATAACATCGTGTAAAGTTATTCATAAACCTCATAGTAGTAGGCCTTGGAAAAAGTTGAAGTATTCAAATCCTTTAAAGTACTACTGGCAAAAACTGATTAAGAGGAGGGATCGTATATGATTGAGAATGTAGTAAGTGTGATAATTCCTGCACACAATGCAGAAGAATATCTTGAAGAAACCGTTAAATCTGTATTGAATTCATCTTATAAGAATATTGAAATTATCATAATGGATGATGGTTCTAATGATAAAACAGGAGAAATTGCTGATTCTTTAGCCAAAAAGTATTTGAATATAAGTTCTTTTCATCAAGTAAATAAAGGAGTTGCTGCCGCAAGAAATGAAGCTATAAAACAATCTAAGGGTAAATATATTTTACCATTAGATGCAGATGATTTAATATCAATAGATTACATTGAAAAAGCCGTGACGATTCTTGAGGAAAATGTTGATGTAAAAGTCGTTTATGGCAATGCTCAATTCTTTGGTAATAAGTTTGGGAAATGGGACTTACCAGATTTCGATATAAACTTATTGGCACGTCGTAATATTATTTATGTAAGCGGAATATACAGAAGAAAAGATTACGACAAGACAGGTGGATATAGCGAAGAAATTGCCGGTCTGGAAGATTGGGATTTTTGGATTTCAATGTTTAAAACAGGAGGTAAAGTAAAATACATAGATACTGAATGTTTTTATTATAGAATTACCCAAGACTCAAAAAGAACGAAAGATTCTAAAAAGAAAAAGCAGATAATAGACTTATTAAATATGCGACACAAAGATTTCTTTGATAAACAGTTAGGAGGTAAGTTACATTATAACCGTTCTTGGTCTCGTGTATTGAACTCATTAAATATAAAAGGTTTTTAGGAAAAGAAGTGTTAATTACTAAGACATCCGATTATAAAAAGAAATAATATTTGCCTTTAAGTTTGCGCAAATTAAACTAAAGTACTAATTTTGTGTCAAATACTAAAGTATACTTATAAAGGGGATGACCGGTTTTGACAGCGGGCAGAAGTGGTTTGTAAGCATGCAGTGCTTTGTTTGTTGGCACTTTAATATCAATGATCAAAAGCTTAACTGGCAACAATAATTACGCTCTTGCTGCGTGATCGAATAATAGTAGATCTATCGCTTAATCCAGGCACTAGGTGCCAGGACAAGACATCACCCGGAAGCTCTGGCTTCGAAGCGTACCGATACGGTGGTGCAGGTAAATCGGAGATAGGATAGACGAGGCTTTGGTGTCTATCTGAAATAAAAAAGCTAAGGTTAGAGTTGGTAGCTTCAGTCTTGCTCTTGCCCTACAATTAAAGTGAAGATAAGCATGTAGAAAGCGAATTAATTCCTCGTTTGGACGAGGGTTCGAATCCCTCCATCTCCACAATATACCTTAATAATCA
>Ga0265294_10000123_pt1 | contig 87396 bp, 79 predicted proteins | sample MunlanPumphouse3_FD_192504 | JGI IMG/M metagenome (GOLD analysis project Ga0265294, IMG submission 192504) | Groundwater microbial communities from a municipal landfill in Southern Ontario, Canada - Pumphouse #3 | ecosystem: Environmental > Aquatic > Deep subsurface > Groundwater | place...
GTCAAGGTTGTTCACCTCCTTTGCATGCCGGCGGATGAAGTCTCTCCGGGCATCCACATTCTCTCCCATAAGTTTCTCGAATATCTCGTTCGCGTAGACGGCATCCTCGATCTTCACCTGTTTGAGGATCCGGTTCGCCGGGTCCATCGTGGTGCTCCAGAGCTGCCCGGCGTTCATCTCACCAAGACCCTTGTAGCGCTGGATCGTGACGCCCTTCTCGCCCCACTCGGCGGTGATCTCCCGCATCTCCTCCTCGCGGTAGGCGTACTGCTCCTGTTTCCCCCTGGCCACCCGGTAGAGCGGCGGCTGGGCGATGTAGATGTAGCCGTTCTCGATGAGTTCCGGCATATACCGGTAGAAGAACGTGAGGAGGAGCGTCCGGATGTGTGCACCGTCGACATCCGCATCGGTCATCAGAATGATATGATGGTACCGGGCCCTCTCCGCGTCGAAGCTGTCGCCGATCCCGGTGCCGATAGCGGATATCAGCGCCTGGATCTCGGCGTTCTTCAGGATCTTGTGCTCCGACGCCTTCTCGACGTTCAGGATCTTGCCCCGCAGGGGGAGGATCGCCTGGAACTTCCGGTCCCGCCCCTGCTTCGCGGAGCCACCTGCGGAATCTCCTTCCACGATGTAGAGCTCGCTCTTCACCGGGTCCCGTTCCTGGCAATCGGCGAGTTTCCCGGGGAGACCCGCCGACTCCAGCGTGCTCTTCCGCCGGGCGAGCTCGCGGGCGTTCTTTGCGGCTTCCCGGGCCCGAGCGGCCGTCATCGCTTTATCCACGACCACCTGGAGGGTCTTCGGATGCTCCTCGAAATACTCGGTGAGCGACGAGTAGACGAGCGAGTCCACGATGCCCCGGACGTTGCTGTTCCCGAGCCGCATCTTGGTCTGCCCCTCGAACTGCGGGTTCGCGACCCGGGTGCTGATGACGGAGGCAAGCCCCTCCCTGACGTCGTCGCCCTTGACCTGGGCGTCGTTGTTCTTGAGGAGGTTGTTTCTGTGGGCAGCGTTGTTGATTGCCCGGGTGAGGGCGCTCCGGAAGCCCTCGAGGTGCGTCCCGCCCTCCCGGGTGTTCACGCTGTTGACGTAGGTGTAGATCGTCTCCGCGTATGAGTCGTTGTACTGCAGGGCAACCTCGACCTCGACCATGCTCTCGGGGTCGCGTTTCTGGAAGTAGATGACATCGTCGTGGAGGCGTTCCTTCCCCTCGGCGATATGGGCGACGAACTGCCGGATGCCGTCCTCGAAGCAGTAAGTGACCGAGTCCCCGGTGCGCTCGTCCCGGAGGATGATCGTAAGGCCGCTGTTGAGGTAGGCAAGCTCGCGGAGCCGGTGGTCCAGCACATCGTAATCGAACTCGACGGTCTCAAAGATCGACCGGTCGGGCTGGAATGTTATCCGGGTCCCCTGGAGCCGCTCGTAGTCGAGCCGCTGCCCGTTCCGGGCACCGTACCGCTCCTCGTGGCGCACCGCCATCTCGTGCTCGGTCTCCGGGCGGCTCGTGATCGGCTTTGCGACCATGCCCTGCCGGAACTGCATCGTGTAGACGCTGCCGTCCCGGAAGACCGTCGCGTCGAGCCAGCTTGAGAGGGCGTTGACGACTGAGACACCGACACCGTGCAGGCCGCCGGAGACCTGGTAAGTATTTTTATCGAACTTTCCGCCGGCGTGGAGCACGGTGAGGACGATCTCAAGAGCGCTCTTGCCGTACTGGGGCATGAGATCGACCGGGATGCCGCGCCCGTTGTCATCCACCGTGACCGAGCCGTCCCGGTTGATGACCACCAGTATCCGGTCACAGAATCCGGCGAGAGCCTCGTCTACGGCGTTGTCCACAACCTCGTAGACCAGGTGGTGCAGCCCCCGGGTCTCCGTGCTGCCGATGTACATTGCGGGCCGTTCCCGCACGGGCCGTAACCCCTCAAGTACCGTGATGTGGGAAGCATCGTAGGTATCAGTCATTTGTGACCTCCGCTGAACGCGCGGCGTCTTGAATCACAGCAAAACTCACAGTATATATTAGTTGTATGACCACTTATACTGCTCGCCTCTAGGCAATTTCTCGTTTTTGGCCTGTTCTGTCTCTCCACGGTTTGATGAGAGATACCATGTGAACCCGGAAGGCAGCCGGACGTTCGGGCCAAACCCCTGGTCCGTCTCCGGCCGTGAGGAGGGAAGAAGAGTATTCCAGTCAGTCGTACTTCCCGGTATCGGGGTTCTGGATGCCCAGATGCGTATCGATGGCGACCGCGAGCCGGTTGAGGAGTCTCCTGACGTCTGCCGTATCTTCCTTATCCATGATGCCCGGCTGGTGCCAGATCACTGTCTTTCTGAGGCGTTCGACGAGTTCTTCGATCTCGGTTCCCCGGAACTGCTCCGGCACCGTGAGGTCGTTGAGATGATCCGCGGCGCCAAAGAAGGCTCTTTCGGGGGGCAGGCCGAAGTGGCGTGAAAGCAGCATCAGGTTGACGACGAACCCTCTACCGAATTCGCTCTTTTGGGGCATACCTACCCTATGCACCACCGGGTGATATGAACGATCCGATTCGACCCTTGCCCGCCGCCGATCACGGGTGCAGGTAGATCAGGACCGTGGAGAGCACGATGAAGGCAAGCGTCGCGGCAAAGAAGACGACCTCGCCGGCACGGAGGGGCTTTTTTCCGATGTATAGGCCGGCGTTCGCCCCGTAGCCCCGGCAGAGCATGCTCGTGTAGGTGCGCTCGCCCTGCTCGTAGGACCTGATGAAGATCGTCCCGACCGTGTAGCCGACCTGGTGGAGCCTGTAGCGGTAAGGGAGGGTGCGGTCGAGGGGGTCGAAGCACCGGGTCTCCATTGCTGTTCGTATCCTGCCGAACATATCGGCAAAGACGAAGATGTAGCGGACCATCATCCCGAGCGTGAGGGTGAACTCCCGGGGGAGGCCGAGCCTCCCCGCCGCCTCGATCATCTCCTGCATCTTCGTCGTCGATGAGAGCAGGATGATGAACGATACGCTGACGACGAACTTCACCAGGAGGATCGACGCGAACTGCACCGACTCCGCGTAGACCTCGATCCCGAAGGGCAGGGTGGCAATCGTATGAAAGATGTCATAGTATGGGTTTTTTACGAACACCTGAAATCCGATCAGGAAGATCCCGAACGGCAGGATAAGCACGAGCCGCCGGAGGTAGGCCGTCGGCGGGAGGCGCGATGTGGCCCAGAGGGCGATGAAGAGCGCAAAGAGGACGGCGCCGAGCTCGTAGACCTTCGTCGAATACGGCAGGGCCACGATCGCCACGATGGCAGCGAGGGCTACGAGGAGTTTGATCCGTGCGTCCAGCCGGTGGACGAGACTCTCTCTGTAAGCATACTTCTCGATTGCGTAGAGGTCATCGATCATGCTCGTCTCGCGTAGGCGTCGAGGAATGACTTCTTCGCGTCCTCGTACGTGTAGGCCGTATTGATGACGACACCGCTCTCCTGCAACGACCGGATCAGTTTCGGTATGGGCGGCACGTCGAGCCTTGTCCGGGCGAGCAGGTCCGGCCGGGTGAAGACCTCATCAACCGTCCCGGAGGCCACGATCCGTCCCTGGTCCATCACGTAGACGAAGTCCGCCATCTCAGCCACGAGGTCGAGATGGTGAGTCGAGAAGATCACCGTCATGCCGTACTCCTCGGGCAGCCGGTTGACGAACGCCACGAGGTCGGCGACACCCCGGGGATCGAGCCCCGCGGTCGGTTCGTCGAGCACCAGCACCTGCGGCTCCATCGCGAGGATGCCCGCGATGGCGACCCGTTTCTTCTCGCCGCCCGAGAGGTGGTGCGGCACGCGCTCGCGCAGGTCCTCGATCCCGAGGAGGGCGAGCGCCTCTTCGACGCGGTGAGCGACTGTCTCCTTGTCGAGGCCGAGGTTGGTCGGGCCGAACGCGACGTCCTGCTCCACGGTGGGAGAGAAGATCTGGTCGTCGGGGTTCTGGAAGACGATCCCGACGAACTTGCGCACCTCGCGGACGTTCTCCTTCGTGATAGGCTCGCCCCTGACCAGCATCTCGCCGGACGTAGGTTTGAGGATGCCGTTGAAGTGCTTAAAGAGGGTGCTCTTCCCGGCCCCGTTCGGCCCGATGACGGCGATGCGTGACTTCCTCTCCGCAATGAAGTTCACGCTATCGAGAGCGTGGACATTGCCGCGATAGATATGAGTGAGATCGCGGGTCTCGAGCAGGTGCATGATAGCAAAAAGTAGGAGGTTTTTGTGTATTTAGTTATCGGGCCGTGCGGAGATCTTCGCAACACCGAAGACCAGGACGAGTATGAGAAGCGTACCGATCACGACCGCGAGCACTTCCCCGGTCTTATCGAGGCCCGGGATGCTGTAATCGGGCATGAACGCCTCGTATGAGAAGTCGTTCCCGGTCGTGGCGACCACCTGCTCCTCTGCGGCGCCGGCGGCATCTTCGTCGAGTTCATCGCCCATGAACGGCTTTGCTTCATAGATGCTGAAGAACGCGCTCTCGAGCCCGTCCGGGTTTCCGGAGGCGAGGAACGGTGCGGCAACGGCGATCACGAGAGCGATCGCCACACCGATGAGGATGAACTGTTTCGTCTCCATTACGCGCTCACCCCTGTTGGGTGTTCGAGGATATCCGGCCGTGCCGAGGCTATCAGGTAGAGGGCGCCCGCGGTGATGCCTCCCTCAATGAGCCCGATGACCGCATGGTAGAGTCCAAGGCCGATGAGTGCTGGAACCAGCGGGAACGTGCCGGCGATTGCAAGTTCGACTGCACAGAGGATCGCGGAGATGAAGAGAGACGCCCACCCGGCGATGAACGCGGCGGCGTACGCATTCCCTATCACGTTTTTGACGGCAGTGTAACCGTAGTAGCCGACGAATCCGCCGATAACGCCCATGTTGACGATGTTGGCGCCCATGACGGTGATGCCGCCGTCACCGAAGATGACACCCTGGACGAGAAGCACCAGTGTCAGGACGAAGACTCCTGCGTACGGCGAGCCGAGGACGATTGCTGCGAGCGCTGCACCGACCATGTGGCCGCTCGTCCCCCAGGGAATGGGGATGTTCAACGCCTGGATGGCGAAGATGCCTGCTGCGAGCACGGCGACCAGCGGTATCTTCTCCTCCTCCATCGAGCGCCGCGCCCACCGGAGGGCGAGAGCGATGAAGATAAGGGCGATGATCCAGTAGATCAGGGCCTGTCCCATCGGTATAAACGCGTCAGGTATATGCACGATAACACCTTGTGGAGTAGTATTACATCCGGGTATAAATGTATTACTAATCGCGATAGTTCTATTGACCGGTAAGAATCTGACGTACTCCCGATGCGAAAAGTATGCCCATTGCCCTCGCCAATGCCGGTTTCAGGGCGAGCCTGCGAAGCAGGGCGCCCGGCCGGTCCATGTCGCCGTGTTCTACGATCGTTTCGATGAGGTCTTCGTCGTTCAAGGCCCGGCAGAGGCGGTCGATCTCTTCGGGCGTCATCCTCTGCCGCAGTCTGAGCGCTTTCATGCCGATATCGAGTTCTTTTCCGAAGTCTTCCTTCCAGCGCCGCTCGTAGTCCCGGAGACTCGCATCATCGAACGTCCCGCGCGCCACGCACGCCGCCACGACCGCTGCCGCGTGTTTTGCTGACCGGACGCCGGTGTAGACCCCGCCCCCCGATGTGGGTTTTGCGAACCCTGCCGCGTCGCCGACAACGAGCGCCCGGCGGCCGTAGGTCTGCGGCATAACCCCGAGCGGGATGACCCCGCTCACGAGGTGGAGCGAGTTTTCCCCGTAGCGGGCGATGAACCGGTCGAAGTGGTCCTTTGCATGCTCCCGTGCACAGAGCCCGACACGGGCCCGGGTCCCCGAGACCGGGATCACCCACCCGAAGAAGTCGGGCGAGGCGTTGGGGTGCAGCTCCACGTAGCGCGGGTCCATCGTATACGGTACCTCCGCCTGCACCCCGGCGAGGTAGACCTCGGCCCGCCGGAGCCCGAGCATGCGAGCGACGGAACTCCGCGGTCCGTCGGCGGCGATGATGAGGCGATACGGGATCTCCTCGCGCCCGCGGACCCCCCGGGTCAGGATGGAGGAGCCCCGGATGCCTACTACGCTGGTCTTGAGGAGGAACTCGGCCCCGGCATCCGCCGCGCGTTCTGCCATCTCGCGGTCGAGGAGGGACCGGTCCACGACGCAGGCCTTTGTGGTCCGGGCATCAAAGAGGATCTCCCCCCCGAGACCTGAGACCATCCTCGCGCCGGTGACCCTGTTTGTGACCGATCTCTCCGAGACGTCGCACTCGGCAAACGCGGACACAGAGAGGAGTCCCGCGCACTGCACCGGGTAGCCGATCGTCCCGTGCTCCTCGATGCAGAGCGTCGTGAGTCCCTCTTCTGCGCAGGCCCGCGCCGCGGCGCTTCCTGCGGGGCCTGCACCCACTACAACAACATCCCAGACCAGAGTATCATGCCTCGCAGACGTGAGTTTCCGGCCGCCGGCTGCCTGTGGTGCAGGCCGGCGCCTGGTTCCAGACAATAATGGACTTACAGGGGCATAAAAGAGGGTGGGTGAGGGAGGGGTACACGATAGGGAAAGGAGTCGTAAGAAGTTAGGTAGCCGGGCACGAATCGCACTTGAGAGTGCTTGCTTTGTCCCCATGGAAGGCTGCATGTCGGATCTAGTCTCCGAAACCGGAGGGACGGAAACTTCCAGATCACAATCGACAACTATCTGGAATTCAAAGGGATTTGCTTTCAATTGCAACGACTAGAAGGATACGTCAACAAAATTCCGTATACTGGACCGTGGTGGATATCGCAAGAGGGGGAGGGGTTGCAGGGGAGGGGGGAGACCCCCCTCCCCTGTCCCCACCCCCCAGACGCGATACTCGATGGAAATCCGTGCATGGGTTCGCAACGCTCTGGGGAACAAAAGTTCATAAGGCAGTGTTGAGAGCCCAGCAGGCTTCTTTCGTGATCGATCAGAAGACAGAAGCACGAGCACTACTGACCTTCCCTCCACCTGTGCAGATCAGCGATACTGGTATCACCTGCCGCCCCCGCCTGCTCTCATAGCTGTGTATTTGACGGATCATACCCCAACTAATACGAAATGCCTGATATACGGGAGTTCAAGTGGAAGCAGTGCCTGGTCGTGCGCGCCGACATCAAGATGAGCTGCGGCAAGAAGTGTGCGCAGATCGCCCACGCCGCCATCGGAGCCTACGAGAAGGCCGATAAAATCGCGAAGAAGGCCTGGCTTGACGAGGGGCAGAAGAAGGTGGTGCTGAAGGTGACGGCTGAGCGGCAGCTCTTTGAACTCAAGACGATCGCAGAGCGGGCGGGCATTCCCGCATCGATCATCCAGGACGCCGGGATGACCGAGATCCCGCCGGGGACCGTGACGGCGCTCGGTCTCGGGCCCGCGCGTGCCGAAGACCTCGACCGGATCACCGGCGACCTCTCCCTGCTATGATGCCCTCGCCCTATCCTCTCGAAGAGGAACTGGGGATGCGCTACTACGCGTCCGTTACCCCCGGTATCGGCGGGCGGCTCCGCTCAAGCCCCGAGGACTTCATCGTCGAAGAGTTGCCGCTCCCGATCAGCGATCCGAACGGCCCCTATCTCATCTGCCGGCTCACCAAGACGAACTGGGAACTCCAGCGGGCGGTCAAGGAGATTGCAAAACGGCTCGGCATCAGCCACCGGCGGATCGCCTGGGCGGGGACCAAGGACAAGAACGCGGTGACCACTCAGTTCATATCGATCTACGATGTTACGCCCGAAGCGGTCGGGCAGGTTCACCTCAAGGATATCACGCTCGAGGTCGTCGGGCGGTCGCAGCACTCGCTCATCCTCGGGTGCCTCGCGGGGAACCGGTTCGATATCACGATCCGGGACTGCATCCCAGAAGACCTCGCCGAGCGGGTGGAGGCGGTGACAGCGGTCGCGGCTCGCGGGGTGCCGAACTACTACGGGCTGCAGCGGTTCGGTGTCGTTCGGCCGGTCACTCACCTCGTCGGCGAGAGGATCCTCAAGGGCGACTACGAAGGCGCCGTGGCCACCTACGTCGGCCGGGCCTACCCCCGCGAGTCTGAGGCGGTGCGACAGGCCCGGACCCGGTTCGCCGAGACCCGGGATCCACGAGCGGCACTCGCCGACCTCCCCGTCCAGATGACCTACGAGCGGTCGATGGTAAACCACCTCGTCGCGAACCCCGGCGACTACGCCGGTGCGCTCCGGGTCCTTCCCCCGAAACTCCTCTCGCTCCTCGTGAGCGCGTTCCAGTCGTATCTCTTCAACTGCGCGCTCTCCTCCCGCATCGAGGCCGGCCTCACGCTGACCGAGCCGGAGGCCGGCGACCGGTTGCTCTTCTCGAACGGCCGCGAAGATATCGTCTCCGCGCGGAACCGGCAGGCGGCCCTGCTGCAGATCCGCCGCGGCCGGTGCCGGATCGCCCTCTTCATATCCGGCGCAGAACCGGTGACTTCGCACGGGCCGATGGATGAGATCATGCAGGACCTGATGCAGAAGTCGGGGGTCAACGCCGGAGACTTTGAGCGCGCCTCCCGGTTCGTGGCGACGAAGTTCGCCGGGGTTCTCCGGCCGATCAGCCTCTCTGCCGACGTGCAGGCGGAGATATCGGACACGAGTGTCCGGCTCCGGTTCACGCTTCCCCCCGGCCATTACGCGACGACGGTCTGCCGGGAGTACATGAAGGCGGATCCCTACATGATGATATAAGAGTGCGGGGCCCCTAGGCCCCGTAGAGCACATCCCACTCCGTGACCAGGTTGCTCCCGCACATGTAGTGGCGTTTCAAGGAGAGCCGGAACATCTCTTCTTCGGTCTCGATATGCATGCCGCCGACGAGCGACGGGGTGTCGGCACCGCCGACGATGAACGGCAGGTGGATCAGGCGGATCTCGTCCACGAGGCGGTGGTTTAACATGGACCAGTTCAGTGTCGGCCCCCCCTCGATCATCATCCGGCGGACGCCGTAGTCTCTCGCCAGGACCCGCATCAGTTCCGGCAGGTCGACCTCGTCTGCTCCCGCGATAACGACGTCGACGCCGGCTGCTCGGAGCCGGGCTACCCGTTCCGCTGGTGCAGCCTCGCTGGCGGCGACGACCGTTCTGGCATCTGGCCCGAGGACGTTTGCATCCGGCGGGATATCCGCCTGGCTGGTCGGGATGACGCGGAGCGGGCTTTTCCCCTCGACCAGCCGGACCGTCAGGAATGAGTTGTCGATTCTGATCGTGTTTGCTCCGACCATGATGGCGTCGCATACCGCCCGGGTCTGGTGAAGGAGGATCTCGGTCTCGGGGGCCATATACTTCATGAGGATCTTACTCGAGGCTCCACGCTTCAGGGTGAGTTTCCCGTCGACGGTGATCTCCGACATCATGAGGACATGCGGCCTGTCGTTATCTGGCATTGAATTTCCTTGTGATCTATCTGGTGGGAGCGGTTATGAATCTGGTGATTCCAAAACGTATGTGATTCGCCCGGTTCTGGATGCATTGCTGTGTCAGCCGGGCGGATATACCGATAGCGGTCAATGCCCGGTCCCGGTCCGGGGAGAGGCCTGACCGGTTTCATGCCGGTCCCCTTTGCCCACGCAAAGGTTAAACTCTTTACGGGCTGATAAAATATGCGATGAATATAACCTCGCTGCGGCCGAAATTCATCAAATATACGGAGCCAATCGCGTCGTTTTTTGCACACCTGGGCGTTACGCCGAACCAGGTCTCGATGCTCGCCGTGCTCTTTGGCCTTTCATGCGCACTCGCCTTCACCCAGCGCTACTTTCTCGCAGGCGCTCTGCTGCTGATCGTCTCGGCAGTCCTTGATCTGGTGGACGGCAGCGTCGCCCGGAAAAATCATACGGAGAGCAAATTCGGGGCAGTCTTCGATTGGGTTGCCGATAAATACGTCGATGCGGCGGTCATCCTCGGCGTCGGGTTCTCCGGCATCCCTATCGTCAGCCACCTCGTAGATGTCCCGGCGGGCACCGATTTCGGCATCGTGGGGCTGGCGCTCTTCGGGTCCCTGATCAACACCTTCATCAAACCGGTCACATATGCGGAGATCGGCTACAGCGAGAGGATCGCCGGGAAGATCGAGGATCCCCTCGAGGGGGTCGGCTTCTTCGGGAGGCCCGAGACGATCCTTGTGCTGGTGCTCGGCGGCGTGACCGGGTACATCTGGGTCGCGGTTCTCCTCATCGCGGTCTGCACGAATCTCTCTGCGGTCCAGCGGATCTTCTACCTTTACCGGGAGTACTCCTGACGGGAAGGCCGGGAGTCTTCTGATCTCTTCTTTCTTCAGTCTGGCGGGGGTAGAAGATCCGCCGGCAAGCAACGAGACCCGCGCCGCCGCCGTCGGGGTGGTCTGTGGGGTGCGGTTCAGCCCTGGGATTGCCCTCTGATGGCCGACTCGCTGATCCCGGTCTGCAACGGGAACAATGTCTTCCGGTGAGGGCGAGAGCCCGGCCGGAATTCTCGCGCGGTTCGTCCCGGGACTAGGGTTCGGATCTCCGGGAGTTTGGCCGGACGATCTGCTCCACCTCGCTGCGATAAAGCCGGTAGAGGCTGTCGGCGAGGGTGCCGAGTTCGGGGAGGATCCTGAAGAGGGCGTAGGCGAGGATCACGAGAAAGACCAGTGCCCCGAGTTCGGCCATGACGTTGTGCGCCCAGAAGAAACTCTCGTACCCGAACTCGCCGTTGCCGGCAATCTCCGGGAGGTACGGGAACCACTGCTCGGCGTAAGCCGTGATCACAAAGACGTTTCTCACGATATTCAGGATGTAGATCGTCGGGAAGACCAGGAGAAAACCGGCGATCTTCTGCCTCGTCGTCGACCGCACACCCCAGGCAACCCCGAGCATGATCGCGATGCTCTGGATGCCGGTACAGGCGAGGATGATCTCGGTCCGGAACCCGTTGCGCTCCATCAGGTTCCATGCCTCGATGTTCACGGGATACCCGACCGCCGCCAGCGCTACGGACGTCTCTCCCACGACCGTTGCGATCAGCCAGTCCCCGAGCGCCGGTATGTAGCCGAAGGGGGCGTATACCAGGAACGCTACGGCCGCTATCGTCGAGAGCTGTATCACCCGGGGGTCGTCATGGAGCAGGTTTTTCACGGTGATAAAGAGAAACGGAACTGCAAGAAGGGCTATCGTCGGGTACATAAAGTTATTTATGGAGAAGTAGTAGGGGAGCTCGAGAAAGAGGTATCCGACGATGCTTGCCCACCCGGCGACGGCGAAGTACTTCCGGAACCGGCCCGGGATCAGGAAGGCCAGAAAGCAGATGCAGGAGATCAGCACCAGGTAATCCTTCATCCATTATCGTTCGATGTACCCGACATTAAATCATTTGTACGCCCGATCCGGTCGAGCATCTCCGGCTGCGCAGTCCTGGCCGCCCGGCGTGAACCCCCACGCTCCCGGGCGGCGACTTCCCGCTCCGCCCTGTTATCCCCACAAGTTAATTTTGATCGGTATCCCATTCATTATAATGATGTTTTGTCCCCAGTGCAAAGGCCTGATGATATCGTCCGGTGGTCAGCTGAAATGCAAAAAGTGCGGATATATCCGGGAGATCGAGGTCAATGATCGGTTGAAGAAGACGGACAAGCGCATCGAGAAAGAGATCACCATCGTCGACGAAGAAGATAAGGTGGCAACGCTCCCGACGGCGAGCATCAAGTGCCCGGAGTGTGAATGCACGACGGCGTACTGGTGGCTGCGCCAGCTGCGGGCGGCAGATGAAAGCGAGGTCAGGTTCTTCCGCTGCACCGCCTGCGGGAAGACGTGGCGCGAGTATGATTGATCAGGCTGGAACTGCATCCTGTTGCCCCTCCGGGGCTTATTCTTCCTTCTGGCCGGAGTGGTGCATACCGCTTCGGTATCCTCCCGGTCGTAGACGATTTGACTCTCCTCTCGATGCCGTCCTTTTTCCTCAAAGGGGTATGCCCCTGTTCACAAGTGCATCCGGTATCCGCAACGTTCCGTGACATTCTACGTCGTTTCAGCCATTATGCGTACGGGGCCGTCACCGGTCACCAGTACAGACCGGGTATCCCGTGCCAGGTCTCGCTAAGAGCACGGAGCACCAGGAGTTTCATGGGCGTCGGGTGTTCTGGCGGCAACGGGAGCCCGGGCTCCCGCCGCGGCCACCTGTTTATAATAAAGTAGGTCCTGAGACGTTCCGCCGTGCTCTCGGTGATGATCGCGAGGTCGGCAGCCAGCCACTCATGCTCATGCCCCACGTATGCTTGAGGACATAGAACTCCCGCGGCGAACCCCGCAGGCCCGGTTCATCCCCACATGCATGGGGAACTCGCGACGTCGGGGTGGTCCGGGGCCTGAGGGGCCGGTTCATCCCCACATGCATGGGGAACTCGAAGCCTCAATATGGATCGTCCGCGCAACCCGCGGTTCATCCCCACATGCATGGGGAACTCACCGCCGCGTCCTCGTCATCGGACCAGGCGTCCGGTTCATCCCCACATGCATGGGGAACTCTCTTCTTCTTATCCCCGGAAGGATGGCTCCTTCCACCCGGGTCACCGCCCCTGGAGGAAAGCTCTCTTTTACCGAAAAAGGGTATGCCAATACTCTCATCACACTACCATATCACGGTTCTGGTGCCGCCCGGGCACGTACAAAAAACAGGCAGGATAGGCTGAGCGGGTCTTCGACAAGACGGGCAGCTTGGTTGCAGGGGGGCGGTGCCGCACCGGACCTTCCGCACATCTCTCCGCCCCGCCGCAACCCGTGACGCACGGCAGGAACCCTGCCCTCCCCCCGCGCGCGTTCTCCGGGACAGCTCACCCCCACCTCCACGCTCTCTCCGGGTACGAATCCACCACTCTCCGGGTATAAATCCGCCACACTGCCCGTAATATCTACGCATACCCCAAACCTCCGCCTCTCCCGATGAAGTCCCGGCATCCGTACCTGAGAGGCACCCTTTTTCGCTCGATCCGCCTCTCCAACCAGAATGTTGATATATAATATTCATTATTAATAATGTATAATAGGAGTAGTCGGATGGCTGAAAATTTCGATGTCAAACTCGAGGAGGCGAAATACTACACTCCCGAGGCCAGCTGCAAGGAGCACTCCTGGATCGGCGACTACAACCGGACCTACCAGGAGTTCCTTGCGAACCCCGACCTGTTCTGGGACAGCGTCGCCAGGGAACTTGAATGGTTCCAGCCCTGGGACCGGGTGAAAGAGTGGGAGTACCCGTACGCAAAGTGGTTCATCAACGGGAAGCTCAACATCACCCACAACTGCCTGGACCGCCACGCCCACAGCCAGCGTCGCAACAAGGTCGCAATCATGTGGCGGGGGGAGAACGAGGACGAAGAGCGGACCTACACCTACCGCCAGCTTCTGCAGGCCGTCTGCCAGTTCGCGAACGGCCTCTCGCGCCTCGGCGTCGGGAAGGGCGACCGGGTCTGCATCTACATGCCGGTGGTACCCGAGCAGGTCATAGCAATGCTCGCCTGCGCCCGCCTCGGAGCGATCCACTCGGTCGTCTTCGGTGGGTTCGGCGTCAGCGCACTCAACCAGCGTATCACGGGCATCAACGCGAAGGTGGTCGTCACCGCCGATGTCGGCTACCGGCGCGGCAAGGCAATCCCGCTCAAGAACATCGTAGAGGAGGCGGTTGTCAACGCCCCGAGCGTCGAGCGGATCGTCGTTCTCCGGCGCGATGACGACAAGCCCGTTGAACTCCATCCCGAGATCGAGGTGGATTACTACGAGCTGATGGATGGCGTGGAGCGGGAATGCCCGGCCGAACCGATGGATGCCGAAGACCCGCTCTTCATCCTGTATACGAGCGGCACCACCGGAAGTCCGAAAGGCATCGTCCACACCTGCGGCGGCTACACCGTCGGGGCCTACTACTCGACGAAGTACGTCTTCGATGTCAAGGACAGCGACATCTACTGGTGCACCGCCGACCCCGGCTGGATCACCGGTCACAGTTACTGCGTCTACGGCCCGCTCCTGAACGGCACCACCTGCCTCCTCACGGAAGCAACCCCCGACTACCCGACCCCGGGCACCTACTGGAACCTCATCGAGGAGTACGGTGTCACCATCTTCTACACCGCTCCGACCGCCATCCGTATGTTCATGCGGGTGGGTGAAGAGTGGCCGAACCGCTACAACCTCTCGTCGCTCCGGGTGCTCGGTTCCGTCGGCGAGCCGCTCAACCCGGAAGCGTTCGAGTGGTTCTACCGCGTCATCGGCAAAGACCGGTGCCCGATCATGGACACCTGGTGGCAGACCGAGACCGGGATGCACATGGTGACCACGATGATGGGCGAACCCATGCGCCCGGGATTCGTGGGGAAGTCGCTCCCGGGCGTCGTCGCGGACGTTGTCGATATGGCGGGCAACCCGGTCCCGCCGGGCACCGGCGGCCTCCTGGTCATCAAGGAGCCGTGGCCGTCGATGATGCGGACGATCTGGAACGATGATGATCGATACCGCAAGTACTGGCACACCGTCCCGGGCTGCTACACCGCGGCAGACCTTGCGGTGAAGGACAAGGACGGCTACATCATGGTCATCGGGCGGTCCGACGACCTGATCGTCGTCGCCGGGCACAACATCGGCACCGCGGAGGTCGAGAGCGCGCTCGTCTCCCATGATACGGTGGCGGAAGCGGCGGTCATCGGAAAGCCCGACGCCCTGAAGGGGAACACCATCAAGGCCTTCGTCATCCTCAAGAACGGCCGCGAGCCCGGCGAGAAGCTGAAGAACGACCTCGTCTACCATGTCCGGATGACGCTCGGGCCCATCGCCATACCGTCCGAGATCGACTTCGTCCAGTCGCTCCCCAAGACCCGGAGCGGCAAGATCATGAGACGGGTCTTAAAAGCGCAGGAATTAGGTATGGACCCCGGGGACATCTCAACCCTGGAGGAATAGACAACCAACTCTTTATATACTCTTTTAAATATGTTATAAATATGAATGAGCGTAAACCAGAGGAGTCCCTCAAGATAGAAAATATCGTTGCTTCGGCGAAAGTGACGGATTCTCTTGATCTCCCCTCTCTTGCCTCCCAGCTGAAGGATGCGGAATACAATAAAAAACGATTCCCTGGCGTCGTTCTCCGGATGCAGGACCCGAAAATTGCCGCGCTCGTCTTTGGTTCCGGAAAGGTCGTCCTGACCGGCGCAAAGAGCATCGACAGCCTCTCACGCGGTCTGCAGATCCTGGGCGACCAGCTGCGGGCACTCGGTATCGATATCCCGGCACCTGAAGACCTGACCTACAAGATCCAGAACATCGTCACGTCCGCAGACCTCGGGACGCCGATCAACTTAAACAAGATCGCCGTGGGGTTCAACCTGGACAAGATCGAGTACGAGCCCGAGCAGTTCCCCGGGCTCGTATACCGACTCGACGATCCAAAGGTGGTCGTCCTCCTCTTTGGGTCCGGCAAACTGATCATCACCGGCGGCAAAGTGCCCGAAGATGCCAGGCGGGCGGTGCAGCGGATCCTCTCCGAACTCTCCAACCTCGGGCTCATCTGAACCCATGTTCTGCTTTTTGGACCGTAAGGGCCGTAAGGGCCGTCGGTCTTCAGCCGTAAGGGCCGTCGGTCTTCAGCCGTAAGGGCCGTAAGGGCCGTCGGTCCCCTCCGACGCGGGAGGGGCGGGACGCGCTCCGGACCAGCATCAGGAGAGGCAGAAGCGGAATGAAGTGCCCCCGTTTTCTCCTGCCGGTTATCCCCGGGCGCGATCTCCCGGGCCTGCCCTGCTTCCCGGGGAGCACCCCTTCCGCCGGTGCAAGCGCGATCCGGTAGAGAACAGATTGACGGTATCCGCTCGATACACCAATGCCTCTCTTAAAACCCACACAATCGAAAAATCTCCCATTGAAATAATAATATTTTTATAGTCAGATTTAAAACACTAAATACTAACTGAATGGTGAACGGATGAGGTCAGACAAGGTACGATATTTTACGCCACGTGACGAAGAACTCGCCGAGCTCTTAATCGGCATCGGCATCAAGCGAAACGTCTCCAAAGTGCTCGTATATCTTGCGAATATTGAAGAGGCGACGTCCCGCGACATCGAGCGGGGCACCGATCTCCGCCAGCCCGAAGTCAGCATCGCCATGCGCTACCTCAAAGAGTGCGACTGGATCGACACCCGCGAGAGCAAGTCGGAGAGCAAAGGACGGCCGGTGAAGATCTACACGCTTTCCCGCCCGATAACGGAGATCATGGATACCATCGAGAAAGAGAAGAAACGAGAAGCCCGGCACCAGTTAGACCTTATCCAGAAGATGCGGGAATGCATATCATTACAGTGATACGACGCGGCAGTCCTTCTCCTCACCGACAATAACTGTTATTTTTTCTCCGTATGCGGTAAATAAGCCGCACTCAAGCGCACCCGGGATGGCGGCTATATCCGCTTCCAGGCTCCGGGGGTCTGCAAGAGCCCCGAAGTCGCAGTCGAGGATGAAGTTCCCGTTGTCGGTGACGACCGGGCCATCCTTCTTCACACCGTCCCGGAGGACCGGAGCGGCACCGAGTGCGGCGAGGCGCCGAAAGACTCCCGCGGAGGCGAACGGGAGCACCTCGACCGGGACGGGCGCATTCAGGATATCGACCGTCTTCGTCGGATCGACGACGATGATCACCCTGTCTGCCGCGTCGCAGACGCACTTCTCCCGGAGGAGGGCCGCTCCGCGCCCTTTGATCAGGTGGAGGTCCGGATCGACCTGGTCGGCCCCGTCGATGGCGATATCGAGCCCGGGATGCTCGTCGAGGCTTGTGAGCGGGATGCCGTACTGGCGTGCCCGGATGGCCGCCTGGTAGGACGTCGGGACGCCGGCGATGGAAAGGCCGTCTTTTGCTATCCGCTCCCCCAGTCGCTCCATCGCAAAGAAGACGGTCGACCCGGTGCCGAGACCGACGACCATCCCGTCTTCGACCAGCCCGGCTGCGTGGTAGCCTGCGTTTTGTTTCGATGCCGCCTGCGCCGTAGGTATGGACATACTCTTCACGCTCCCCTCAGATACCCGTGCGGTCAAAGATGCCCCTGAGGTCGTCCGTGGCGCCGAACGCCGTGCAGTCGAGCGTGATGGGTGTTATCGAGACGTTGCCTTTCTGTACCGCGTGCACGTCGGTCCCCTCCGCCGCGTCGTCGTGCAGGGGCCCGTCGATCCAGTAGTAAGGGCGTCCACGGGGGTCGAGGCGCTCCTCCACGCCGGTGTAAAAGAGTTTCTCGGCAAGGCGGGTGATTTCGTAGCCACCGAGCACCGGTGTCGGGATATTCACGTTGATCACGTGGGCGCTCTGGGGGAACCCGTTCGCGAGGACTTTCCCGCAGATATCGCGGACCACCCGCTTCGCATCGAAGAACCGGTCCGTGACCCGTGAGGGGTCGTCGAACTTGTCGCCCTGGTCCTCCACCTGCAGCGAGAAGGCAAGGGCCGGCACCCCCTGGTTAGACGCCTCGAGCGCGGCCCCGACAGTCCCCGAGGTCATGATGGACTCGTACGAGAGGTTTTCACCGATGTTGATCCCGCTGACCACGAGATCCGGGTTCAGGCGCAGCGCAAACAGCCCGATGATGACGGAGTCGGTCGGTTTTCCGCCGACCGAGTATGCCGGCACCCCGTTCATCGTAACCTTTGTTGCTCGTATCGGCTCGAATATGGAGATCGATCGCCCCACGGCGCTCTGCTGGGTGGCGGGCGCGACCACGGTGACGTCGGCGATCGCCGCGAGCGCGTCGTACGCCGCCCAGAGCCCCGCGGACGTGATCCCATCATCGTTGGTGAGCAGAATCTTTGGCTTCATCCTTGTCTATAGGGATAGTCCCCGCGCATCAAATACTTGCCCGATCGTCAGGGTCAAGTGCCTGGCAGGCAACCTGTACTGTGATGAAGGCAATTCTCGCCGAATACTCCGTATGCAACGACCCCGGGCTTGCGCCCGAGGGTGCCGCCATGCTCGCCACGATAAGCGAGAGTTTTGAGAGGTGCGGCTACGACGTGGTGACCCCCGAGGGCTCCGATTTCGAGGGCGAGATCCGGAGGCTCGCGCCGGGGTGCGACGTAGGGCTGGTCATTGCGCCGGACCATCTCCTCTTCCGGTACACGCACCTCCTCGAAGGACTCACCCACAACGTCGGGTGCGGGAGCATGAACGCGGCCGTTTGCGCCAATAAACAACGGGCAGCATCGATCCTCGCCCGGAACGGGGTGGCGGTCCCCCCCGATGCCGGGGCAGGGAAGCGGGTCGTCAAGCCGATCATGGGCTGCGGCGCCCTGGGGGTCAGGCTGACGGACGAGGAGCCGGGCGCCGGCGAGTTTGCCCAGGCATACGTTGAGGGGGAGGCGCTGAGCGTCAGCCTGGTGGGGAGCCGGGTGACCGGCGATGTCTGCGAGTTCTACACGGGCAACCCCCCGCTTCTCCTCGCCGTCAACCGGCAGGAGATCGCCGTTGCGGAGGACGGCAGTTTCCGGTATCTCGGGGGCGAGACGCCCGTCCACCCCGACCGCGAGGAAGAGATCGTCGCGACCGCGGTCAGAGCGGTGAACGTCCTTGGGTGCCAGGGGTATGCCGGGGTCGACGTCGTCGCCGGCGACCGTATCTACGTGGTGGACGTCAACCCGAGACCCACGACCAGCCTGGTCGGCATCGCCGCCATCATGGAGGAGGAGATCGCCGACATTCTCTTCAGGGCGTCGCACGGCGAAGCGTTAGGTGAGGTGCACCTCTCCGGAAGGGTGCGGTTCGATACGGGCGGGAGGATCAGCCGGGTATGATCGGCATCGATATCGGCGGTGCGAACCTCAAGGTCGTCGACGATGCCGGCGTGCATATCCACTACTGCCCGCTCTGGCAGGGGGCACCGCTCGCCGATCTCCTCGAACCATACGCAGAGCCCGCAGCCGTGGTGATGAGCGGGGAACTCGCGGACTGCTTTTCGAGCAAGATCGAGGGGATCCGCTGGATCGTCGATGCCGTCCAGGGGGTCATTCCCGACGCCGCCTTCTACGGGACCGACGCAGCGTTCCATGCCCGGCCGGTCCCGGCCCTTGCCGCCGCAAACTGGCTGGCATCGGCCGACTACCTGAGAGGAGAGTATGCCGACGCGGTCCTCCTCGACGTCGGGAGCACCACCGCCGACGTCATCCCGCTCAACTGTTTCGAAGACCTCAAAGGGCTGACCGACACCCGGCGGCTGCAGAAGCAGTACCTCGTCTACACCGGCATGCTCAGGACGAACGTCGCCACAATCCTCTCGTCGGTCACGCTGGACGGGACGGTAACCCCGGTGAGCACCGAGTACTTCGCTGCAAGCGCCGACGCGCACCTCGTCCTCGGCCATATCGCGCCGGTTGACTACACCTGCCCTGCACCGGATAACGGCGAGAAGACCGTCGACGCTGCGCTCCGGAGGCTCGCCCGGGTTGTCTGCGCAGACATCGATGAGATCGGGAACTCCGGCGGCCTCCAGGTCGCCCGGCAGTTCTGGGAGGCCCAGCGGACGCTGATCGTCCGGGCAGTGGGGCGCGCACTCTTCCGGAGTGGTGCCGAACGGGTGATCACGGCGGGGGTAGGAGCGGAGATCTTTGCCCGTGAACTGGCCGGCATCACGCTGGAGCAGGAGATCGGGGAGGTCGCGGATGCACTCCCGGCCTACGCGGTGAGGGAGGTTGCGCTACGGCGAGCCGCTTGCGACTGACCCTCATCCTGCTGGCGGTCTCGATCGCCATCACGGCGGTGTCGCTGGCGCTCGGCTTTCCGTTCTTCTTTCTCTTCCTATTTATCCCGCTGATCCCGCTCTTCGGGCGACCCCCTGTCGTGAAGCGCTGTCCGGCCTGTGGATGGGAGACCGCAGGCAGCGAGCGCTTCTGCCCCTACGATGGGACGCCGCTCGTGCCCGAGGATGAAGGTGGCGAGGTTCAGCAGGGAGAGCGGTAGAAGGAGGCCAAAGAGTTCTGCTGCCGGTATCGTGCCGAAGTCGCGGGAGGCATAGTTTCTGATCGTCCCCCGATCGACGACGATCCTCATCGCCCGGAGGTATTGCGCCACCCGATTGAAGGGCATCTGGTGCGATAGGAGGAGACAGAGGTCGACGATGGGTGAGGCGAGGCGGGTGTCCGGATAGAACGGTGCGTCTGCGTAGCAGAGGGTGTTGCACCGCTGGCAGTAGAAACGCTTCACGTAGACCCGGATAGTGCGCTCCTTCTCATGATCAAGTATGACGGCAAACCGCTTTGCTCGCAGGTCGTGCCCGGTCACCGGACCGCCGCACGACGGGCAGACATCACGGTCGGTGAACGTTACGCCGTCCATTGCCACAAGGGCACCTCCCACCAGATCGGCGAGCATCGGCGAGACCGGTACTGTCTTCTTCACAATGGCTCCTCCCTGTTTCTGCAGGAAGTGTAGGTCCCCACCGATAATAACATATCCTCCCGGGATTCTCCGGCACAGGGATCATGTGAGTCCACGGAAGGGGCGCTCCGAAGAGGACCCGCCCGCGTCGACTCTGGAGCAGCGAGCGGCCCCTGGAGCCCTGTCCGGAGCAGCGGGTTTAGTAATTTTTGTTAACATCCGCTTATATGTGGATTGGTCGTCTGCTGAAATCCAACACGCCAAACCTCAAACGTACAATATAATGTGTTATCCTTCTAACGATACTGCTGTTAGGTTCAGGGATAAACCAAGTTAACTAATACAATTTAAGTACATTAACATCCGATATTCCGTTCGCCTTAGAGAGGTGTAAAAGTATGACGTTGAAGTATGTAGCCACAACATGCCCCTACTGTGGAACAGGCTGCAGTTTCAACCTTGTCGTTCAGGACGGCAAAGTTGTTGGAACGGCACCCTACCGCCGCTCACCCGTGAACGAGGGGAAGGTCTGCCCGAAGGGCACCTATGCCCATGAATTTGTGAACAGCCCGGACCGCCTCACGAAGCCGCTCATCAAGAAGGACGGCAAGTTTGTCGAGGCGACCTGGGACGAGGCCTATGACCTGATTGCATCGAAGTTTAGGTCCTACAAGCCCGATGAGTTCGCGGCGCTCTCCTCCGCCCGGGTCTCGAACGAAGAGAACTACCTGATGATGAAGTTCGCCCGTGGCGTCATGAAGTCCCGCCATGTCGACCACTGTGCCCGGCTCTGCCACGCCTCCACCGTCGCCGGCCTCGCCGGCGCCTTTGGCTCCGGGGCGATGACCAACTCCATCCTGGACATCGCTGAATCGAAGTGTGTCTTTGTCCTCGGGTCCAACACTTTTGAACAGCACCCGCTCATCGGCCGTAAGATCGTCCAGGCCAAGAAGAACGGCGCGAAGGTCATCTATGCCGACCCGCGCTACACCGCGACCGCCCGTCAGGCCGACCTTTACATGCCGTTCGTCTCCGGCTCCGATGTCGCCATCTTAAACGGCCTGATGCAGGAGATCATCCGGAACGGCTGGGAGGACAGGGAGTTCATCGAGAAGCGGACCAAGGACTACGAGAAACTCAAGGAAGTTGTCATGAAAGACACCTACAGCCTTGAGAACGTCTCGAAGATCTCCGGGATCCCGGTCGAGAGCCTCAAGACTGCCGCCGAGTGGTTCGGTACGACCAAACCCGGCGCGATCCTTTACTCGATGGGCATCACCCAGCACACCGTCGGTGTCGACAACGTCAAGTCGGTGGCAAACATCCAGATGCTGACCGGCAACCTGGGCAAGCCCGGCTCCGGCGTGAACGCGCTCCGTGGCCAGAACAACGTGCAGGGCGCCTGCGACATGGGAGCGCTCCCGGTCGTCTTCACCGGCTACCAGAAGGTCATCGACCCGGCCGCCCACAAGAAGTTCGCCGACGCCTGGGGCTTCCCCGACGGCATCTGCGAGCCCAAGAACGGCTACGAGGTCACCGTCATGATGGACGTCCTGACCGACAACCCCGGCGAACTCAAGTGCATGTACATCATGGGCGAGAACCCGATGCTCTCCGACCCGGACCTGACCCACGTCAAGCATGCTATCGATAACCTGGAGTTCCTGGTCGTCCAGGACATCTTCATGACCGAGACTGCCGAACTCGCCGACGTCGTCCTGCCCGCCGCCTGCTACGCGGAACGCGACGGGACCCAGACCAGCACCGAGCGGCGCGTCCAGATGTGGCGCACGGCCCAGAACCCGCCCGGCGAGGCAAAGGTCGACTGGCAGATCATCAGCGAACTCGCGGCAAAGATGGGCTACGCTGCCCAGTTCCCCTACCAGAGCGCCGAGGAGATCTTCAACGAGGTCGCGAAGGTCACCCCCTCGTATGCCGGCATGAACTACCAGCGGCTCAACCGGCCCGAAGCTCTCCACTGGCCCTGCCCCGCGGCAGACCACCCCGGCACGCCGATTCTCCACAAGGAGAAGTTTGCCCACCCCGACGGCCTCGGCATCTTCACCCCGATCGAGTGGAAACCCCCGGCGGAGGTCCCCGACGCGGAGTATCCGTTCGTCCTCACCACCGGCCGTGTCCTCTGGCACTGGCACACCGGCACCATGACCCGCCGGTCCGCGACCCTCGACGCCGAGGTCCCGACGGGCTGGATCGAGATCAACCCCGAGGATGCGAAAGCACTCGGCATCAAGGATAAGGAGACGGTTCGTGCGACCACCCGCCGCGGTACGGTGAACGTTCCCGCGAAGGTGACCAAAGACATCATGAAGGGCGTCATGTTCATGCCGTTCCATTTCAAGGAGTGTGCGGCGAACGTCCTGACAAACAACGCTCTCGACCCGATCGCGAAGATCCCGGAGTTCAAGGCCTGTGCTGTGAAGGTCGAGAAGATTACGGAGGCCTGAATATGGCTGCAATTGGAGATACGTTCTACGCATGGGCGGCCGACGCCGACGTGCTGAAGAAAGGAGAGTGCGGAGGTGCGATCACCGCCCTCCAGCAGTACGCCCTTAAGTCCGGCATGGTGGACGCTGTCCTCGCCATCAGGAAGGGTGCGGACCTTTACGACGCCGTCCCCACGCTCATCACCGACCCCGCCGAGATCGCACAGACGGCAGGATCCCTTCACTGCGGGACGCTCCTGCTCTCGAAAGTGGTGAAGGATTACCTTGATGCCAACAAGACCGCACGGCTCGGCGTCACGGTCAAGGGCTGCGACACGATGGGCCTGATCGAACTTGCGAGGCGCGATGCAGTCGATATGGATCGTCTCCTCCTTCTCGGAGTCAACTGTGGCGGCTCGGTCAGCCCGATCCTGGCCCGCAAGATGATCCGCGAGAAGTTCGAGGTCGACCCCGACCAGGTCCACAAGGAAGAGATCGACAAGGGCCAGTTCATCATTGAGTATGAAGGCGGCCACAAAGGAATCAAGATAGACGATCTCGAGGACGAGGGTTACGGCCGCCGGTCCAACTGCCGCCGGTGCCTCTACAAGGTCCCGCGCCAGGCGGACCTCGCCTGCGGCAACTGGGGCGTCATCGGTGAAAAAGCCGGAAATGCCACGTTCGTCGAGGTCTGCTCCGAGAAGGGCGCAAACCTCCTCGATGCAGCTGTTGCAGCCGGAGCCGTCAAGACCGGCGCCGTACCTGCAAAGGCACTCGAGATCCGCGGCAAGGTCGAGGGCGCGATGCTGGGTCTCGGCAACAAGTGGCGGAAGAAGAACTTTGAGGCGCTTGCATCCGACCTCTGGGGCACCATTGCCCGCGAGACCGGCCGGTGCATCAAGTGCTACTCCTGCATCGAGAACTGTCCGGTCTGCTTCCCGGTCGCAGAGGAACTCAAAGGAAACTCCAGGATGATCACTTCCGGAGAGGTTCCGCCGAACCCGATGTTCCACCTCCGACGGTTTGCGCACATCTCCGACTCCTGCATCAACTGCGGCCAGTGCGAAGAGCTCTGCCCGATGGATATCCCGCTCGCGCTCTTCTCTCATGCCATCAGGACCGAGGGTGACAGCGCGTTCGAGTCCAAACTCGGGAAGGCGCCCTACACCAACTAATCCTTTTTTCTCTCCGCTGCAGCTCATCCGGCGTTATTCCAGGAGCGCCCTGACCTATAAACCCGGACGATATCGCCGCATGCAGATCCGGCCGATGATTCACGGTGTTGGCACCGACCTCACAGAAGGGAGGGGCGTGCGACCCACACATATTCATCAAAAACCGGCTTGTTAATCACTAGTGTTAAATATTCCCATCGTCAATATCTGTGCATCCGAGGTTTAACCATGGATCTCAAGTATGTACAGACAACGTGCCCGTACTGTGGTACGGGATGCAGTTTCAACCTCGTCGTGAAGGACGGGAAGGTTGTCGGCACACAACCTTACAAGCGTTCTCCGGTCAACGAGGGGAAGGTCTGCCCCAAGGGGACCTACGCTCACGAGTTCGTGAACAGCCCGGACCGTCTCACGAAGCCGCTCATCAAGAAGGACGGCAAGTTCGTCGAGGCGACCTGGGACGAGGCCTATGACCTGATCGCGCAGAAGTTCAAGTCCTACAAGCCCGACGAGATCGCCTGCCTCTCTTCCGCTCGTGTCTCGAACGAAGAGAACTACCTGCTGATGAAATTGGCACGCGGCGTCTTCAAGACCCGGCACATCGACCACTGCGCCCGGCTTTGCCACGCTTCCACCGTCGCGGGTCTTGCCGCCTCCTTCGGCTCCGGGGCGATGACCAACTCGATCCTCGACATCGCCGAATCGAAGTGCGTCTTCATCATCGGGTCCAACACCTTCGAGCAGCACCCGCTCATCGGCCGCAAGGTCATGCAGGCAAAGCTGAACGGTGGAAAGCTCATCGTATTCGACCCGCGCAAGACGCCGACCGCAAAGCAGGCTGACCTCTACGCATCCTTCTACTCCGGCACCGACGTGGCCATCCTCAACTGCCTGATGGGCGAGATCATCCGAAACGGCTGGGAAGACAAGGAATGGGTCTCGACCCGTGCAAAGGGATACGAGGAACTCAAAGCGGTCGTGCTCAGCGACACGTACCTCCCCGAGAACGTCGAGAAGATCTCCGGTATTGCCGCTGCCGATCTCAAGACCGCAGCCGAGTGGATCGGTACCGCCGAATCCTCCGCACTCCTCTACTCGATGGGCATCACCCAGCACACGGTGGGTGTCGACAACGTCAAGTCGACCGCAAACATCCAGATGCTCACCGGAAACATCGGCAAGCGCGGTGGCGGCGTGAACGCGCTCCGTGGCCAGAACAACGTGCAGGGCGCCTGCGACATGGGAGCGCTCCCGGTCGTCTTCACCGGCTACCAGAAGGTCATCGACCCGGCCGCCCACAAGAAGTTCGCCGACGCCTGGGGCTTCCCCGACGGCATCTGCGAGCCTAAGAACGGCTACGAGGTCACCGTCATGATGGACGTCCTGACCGACAACCCCGGCGAACTCAAGGGCATGTACATCATGGGCGAGAACCCGATGCTCTCCGACCCGGACCTCAACCACGTCAAGCACGCTCTCGAGAGTCTGGAGTTCCTGGTCGTCCAGGATATCTTCCTGACCGAGACTGCCCAGATGGCCGACGTTGTCCTCCCCGCCACCTGCTACGCAGAGAAGGACGGGACCCAGACCTCCACCGAGCGGCGCGTCCAGATGTGGCGCAAGGCCCAGGACCCGCCCGGCGAGGCAAAGGTCGACTGGCAGATCATCTGCGAAGTGGCAGCTGCCATGGGCTACGCCAAGCAGTTCACCTTCCAGAGCGCCGAGGAGATCTTCAACGAGATGGCCTCCCTCACCCCGTCCTACCACGGCATGACCTACGAGCGGCTCAACAGGCCCGAAGCGCTCCACTGGCCCTGCCCCACTGTAGAGCACCCCGGCACACCCATCCTGCACATCGGCAAGTGTTCGCACCCCGACGGCATGGGCGTGATGCACCCCATCGAGTGGAAACCCCCGGCGGAAGTTCCCGACGATGAGTACCCCTATCTCTTCACCACCGGACGCTGTATCTGGCACTGGCACACCGGGTCCATGACCCGCCGCTCTGCGACCCTCGATGCTGAGGTCCCCACCGGCTGGATCGAGATCAGCCCCGAGGATGCAGAAGCGCTCGGCGTCCAGAACAAAGAAATGGTCCGTGTGACCTCCCGCCGCGGGACCATCGACGTCGCCACAAAGGTGACCAAAGACATCAAGAAGGGTGTCATGTTCATGCCGTTCCACTTCGCCGAGTGCGCGGCGAACATACTGACTCACAATGCCCTTGACCCGATCGCGAAGATCCCGGAGTTCAAGGCCTGTGCTGTGAAAGTTGAGAAGATTACGGAGGCCTGAAAATGGCAGCGAAAGGAGACACGTTCTACGCCTGGGCAGCCGACGCCGCCTGCCAGGAGAGAGGCGAATGCGGCGGAGCGGTCACCGCTCTGCTGACGCACGCGCTTAAGTCCGGCATGGTGGACGCTGTCCTTGCCGTCAAGAAGGGACAGGATATTTACGATGCTGTCCCCACGCTCATCACCGACCCCGCCGAGATCGCCCAGACGGCCGGCTCGCTCCACTGCGGGACGCTCCTGCTCTCGAAGCTGGTCAAGCAGTACCTTGACGGCGCCGAGAAGATGCGGATCGCCGTTCCGGTCAAGGGTTGTGACGCGATGGGCCTGTACGAGCTCGCGAAGCGCAACCAGGTCAACCTGGACAACGTCCTGATGATCGGGCTCAACTGTGGCGGCTCGGTCAGCCCCGTGGCTGCCCGGAAGATGATCCGCGAGAAGTTCGGGGTCGACCCCGACGACGTCGTCAAGGAAGAGATCGACAAGGGCCAGTTCATCATCGTCACGAAAGACGGCCAGCACAAGGGCATCTCGATGGACGAGCTCGAGGAGGAGGGCTTCGGCCGCCGCAGCAACTGCCGCCGCTGCAAGATGAAGGTCCCGCGCCAGGCGGACCTCGCCTGCGGCAACTGGGGCGTCATCGGCGATAAGGCCGGGAAGGCCACGTTCGTCGAGGTCTGCTCCGAGAAGGGTGCAAACCTCCTCAACGGTGCCGTGCAGGCTGGAGCCGTCAAGACCGACGCCGTGCCCGCAAAGGCACTCGAGATCCGCGGCAAGGTCGAGAACGCGATGCTGAAACTCGGCGACAAGTGGCGGGCCCGCTACTTCGAGGGACTCGGCGAAGGGAAGGACCGCTTAAAGAAGATCATGAACGATACTTCCCGGTGCATCAAGTGCTACGCCTGCATCGAGAACTGCCCGATCTGCTACTGCGTCGAGTGCAGCACGAAGAAGTCCTACCTGGTCACGCCCGGTCAGGTCCCGCCGCCCTTCATGTTCCACCTGATCCGCTACGCCCACGTCTCGGATTCGTGCATCAACTGCGGCCAGTGCGAGGAGAACTGCGCGATGGATATCCCGAATGCGCTCTTCATGCACGCCCTGCAGGCGGACATGGAACAGATGTTCGGCCACACCCCGGGTGTGGACATGGAGCTCCCGGTCCTCGCGCTCGTCGAGGAACAGACGGAACGCAAGCGTCTCTCCGACACCGGCAGCGACCAGATCTTCGACATCTTCAAGTAAGGGGAAGACTCCCCTCTTTTTTTGGCAAGGCTGCAACCGGTGAACCACGGCTCTCCGGCCCCGTGCGGCGGGCAGCGGTGGACGGTGCCGCGTCGAGGGCATAGCCACTCCCCTTCGCAAGCGTTCCCGGGGGAACTTCCGGGCACGGCTATGGCTGCCCCCTGGGAGGTGGGGTGGTTCGATTTGACTGCTTCTGACTCATGATCTGTGGGGCAACCCGGGCATCGATGTGAGTGGTGATAGGAATCACTGTGTTTGGCAATGGGTTTCGGAAAAAGAAGGCCACGCGATGGTAAATTGAACGAGAGAGGGGAAGAGTTGAGCGAAGTACTTGAATTCCATCTCGAAAGAATTATCATACCTCAATGGTCTACAGTGAACACCGCTCTGAGAGATAGCAATAATTATCGGGACAAGTGTATCTGGTCCCCCTTTTTAAGCGTGCGATGACCGCAGAGCGATGAAAAATGAGGAGGTTTTGGTATGACGAGATACTATTCCAGCTGGCACATTAATCCCGCACTGATTCCCACCAATCCGGAGGAGCGGATGAAGCTCTGGCACACGCTGCTCGAACGAGTGAAAGCTGAAATGAAGATGGGTGCACTGACAGAATGGGGGATCTCTCCCAGTTTCAACGGTTATTCGATCCGGGACGGGGATGAGAAAGGAATTATGGCTGCAACCTCAAACTGGACACCCTTTATTCTCGTGGATAGTCTTGAACCTATTCTTACTTCAGACGAGGCACTTGACTCGGTGAAACGGCTTGAAACTAAAAAGTAATACTATCACCCTTTTTTGAAAAAGGACATCAGTCGAACACGATCCCCGGTGGAACACCCCTTCGTCGTGATGAAGCAGGCGTTTCATGCAGGCCACCGTTGTCAGGTGCTAACATGAGCGAGTATTGGGTCCAGGGGGGCCCGGGGAAGATCCGGCTCCAGCACCCGGGGCCACGAAACAGGGTCCTATACTGCAGAATCCAGGTAACGGTCCCGCAGTAAGATGGTATACGAAAAAGAAGGGATTGTAAGGTCCCGCTCACGGAAGCGTGTGGGAGAGGGCCGGGATAGCAAACTGGTTCTCGAACGTCTCCTCGTGGCCGTCCGGGAACCGGACCAACGTCAGGTTCGGGGAGAAATCGGCATCGACGAGCGGTGCAAACCAGTAACTTTCAAGCACCTCCTGCGCTCCGGTGAAGTCGAGTCCCGGCGTCGAGTAGACGTTCCCGTCATCGGCGCTCTTGATCCTGGCAAAACTCTGGATCGAGAATGTAGCGGCGTTGCTCTCGACCGAAGTCACCGTTACCGGTGTCCCGCATGCCCCCTCGAGCGCGGACTTCAGTTCCTGCTCCGGCTCAGCGATCTTGAAGAAGACGGCGATCCTCTCGATCCACGAGAGAGTGTAGTTAAAGGTGATATCTGCGCTTCCATCCTCGTCCACGGTTATCAGGAGGTTGTCTGCGCTGAAAGCCCCGACAGGGACAGTCATGAGCGCCAGAACCAGGAGGGAGGCGACCACAATTCCGCGTTTCATCTGTGTACCTCGAAGAACTGTATGCCGTCCGGATTGATAAATATTTGGAAAAACTCGTTGTACATGCAATTACAGTCCATCAGGGACGACTCTCCGATCCGGCGACCCGCTCCCGTCACGGAGGCCGCGTTATCGGGGTCGCTTGAGAACAGCATGCAGGCGACCCCTTCTCCCCGGCCTGCCGTCAGTGCACCCGCAGCCAGAGGCGCAGATTGCGGTAACTTGCATCGGTGAGGTTGTTCACCGGGATCTCATCGGGCGGCGTCTCTTTGAAGAGGAGGAACTCGATCCTGTCCGTATCCGGGTCACTGATCCGGAAGGTGTAGGGTTGCTCTACGGTCTGGTTATGGGGCACCGTGACGGAGAATCGGTCGAGCAGCGTCGCCGAGACGATCGTCGACTGGTTCTTTGCGGTATCAAGCCTGCTCTCCACGGCAAACGTCTCCACCGTGTAGGTAACCTCCTGATGCTCGTGGTTCCCGATCCCGATGATGACCGTCTGCGGCGTTCCGGCCATGAACTCCGTCGGGTAATCGGCTGCCGTCCCCTTCGGCCCGAGGATGTAGAACTCGGTGAACCTCTCTCCCTCGTCCGGGGCGACGACGATGAAGATCGTCGTCCCGATGGCCACGAGGAGGGCGGCAACGAGGACGATACCCAGGACCCGGTTGATCCGGGACGCGGAGCTGCCCGAGCTCTCCTCCTGCCCCGCGGTGAGGAACGTGCCGAACGGGACCGTACAACGGCTTTCTTCCGGCAGGCCGCAACGCCGGGACCCTGCGATAAGACCGGTGATGACGCTGGATGCCGCAAGAGAGGCGACAACAGGGAGGATCCGGATATCCGGGTGGATGTAATTCAGCACGAGGCCGAAGAGCAATACAATAGCGATGGCGAGCCCTGAGATGAATGGCAGGGCAACGAGTACGTGAGGGAGACTCCCGCTGATGACCGGGAGATAAACGCCAATGAGGGCGAGGATAACCCATAGATGGGCGAGGTTTACATCCGGCGGGACGGTATGGTGACCGGCAGGACAGATGAAGCGATCGGCGGGTGGTTCAGGCGGCATTCTGGTACCTCATGAAAAGCCCTGCTATAAATAGGTTCTCCGGGGACGCCCATCTCCGGTTCCCGCGGCGTCGACGGGCGTGACTTCCCGAAGCGGGCTCCTCTGCCGGGCGAGTGATCGCCGTGATCGGCGGCTTCCCGCACTGGAATCGCCCTGCCCGAAGAAGGTCCGGTGGCACCTATGGCGATACGACCCCGGAAAAAATCAGTATATTTTAATTGGAGTGTGACAAACGTGCGATCAGTATGCTACGGGAGGAGAGGGACGATCGGGCTTTCACGGGACTTGAGGCGGCCATCATCTTCATCGCCTTTGTTGTCGTTGCATCGGTCTTTGCCTACATCGTTCTCGGGATGGGCATGATTACAGCGCAGAAGAACCAGGAAGTGATGCATGCCGCCCTCGAAGAAGCCGGGTCCGCTCTCCGACCGGGATACGTGGTCATCGCCAGACTGAACTCATCAAGCGTGCTCGATACTGTGGAGTTCGACCTTGAGACCGCGACCGATCTCGCCGCGGTCGATATGGGGAGCATGACCTACACCATCGCCACAAAGGAGACCCTCGTCACGTTCTCCCCCGGCGATACCCGCGTCACCGAAAACTGGCGGTATCAAAAAGATGCCGGAGACTTCCTGGAGGCAGGGGAGGTCGTCACGGTGAACCTTAAGGTCGATAGTGCAGGCATCCGGCCTGGTGATACGTTCACCATCGAGATGACCGCCGCGGGAGGGGCGACCGCTTCACTGACCAGAACAATTCCCACGGGCATTGAGACGAATGTTCACTTCGAGATCTTCTGATACGTCTGGCCTGTCTGATGCCGGGTTCACCGGCCTGGAAGCGGCAATCGTCCTCATTGCATTTGTCGTCGTTGCATCGGTCTTTGCCTTTGTCGTTCTGCAGGCAGGGTTCTTCTCTGCACAGCAGGGTCAGTCGGTTGTTCATCAGGGTGTCGGACAGGCCGGGTCAAGTTGCATGGTGACCGGAAACGTCTACGGCATCAGCAAGAGTCACAACTACATCGAATCCATCATCATTCCGGTCAGACTCACCGCCGGCGGCGAGCCGATCGATATGACCACGGTCTCTGTCCGTATCGTCGGTCCCCGGCATAAGGGGCTACTCACGCAGAGCGAACCTCTTGTTACCAGGGCTCCCAAGAGCGGGTTCTGGAGTATCCAGGAACAATTGAACAGCGACTGCGACCTCCTTCTCGAAGCCGGGGAAGAGTGTTTCTTGAACATCGCGCCGCAGACCCTGACCGACTGCGCTCCATACGGATCGTTTGTCGTCGAGATCAAACCGGCGGGGAGGGCGGCGCTCCGTGTGGAGAGAACCGTCCCGGGCTGCATCACTACGATCACGTCTCTTCACTGACGGCTCTGCCCGGCGTTCAGGAGGTCCCGGTACCTGAGCGTCCCGGCGACCCCGACGGCACCCACCAGTCCAAGCATCAGGCAATCCTCCGGCCCGCCCCCTGTCATAAGGATGCTCTCCGGGAGGCCGGCCGCCCAGGCGTAGAGGGAGGCAAGGGCGAGGAGGCCGAGGAGCGGAATGGAGACGCTGACGAGTTTGCGAGCGGCCGGAAGAAGGTCCGGCCGGGGATTCCAGCAGGCGGTGAGGGCGATGCCGGCCGATGCGAAAAGAAAGACCCACTCCGAGAGCGACGAAGCCTCTGCAAGCAAGGCGTTGCCGAAGTAGTTGGTGTACTCGTAGGGCTGATACGGACCGAGGAGCGGGAAGCACCAGGTGACGGGTAATGTCCACATCGTGTCGAGGACCTGGTGGGAGAGCCCGCCCGCTGCGACGGCGAGGAGTGCAAACGACCCCTGTCGCCGCTCGACGGCGATGCCGAGAGCGAGGAGGAGCACGAGGAAGAGCAGCCCGTGCGCGAATATCCGGCCGGAGTCGAGAGAATCCGCGAGCAGGATGTGGCCCACTGGTTTGTCGATCAGGTCGGGAAGGACGGCCCCGAGGGCGGAGAAGCCGATGAGCCGCCGATCGCCCAGGTGCCTGGCAAGCGCGAGCCCGAGGACGAGGCCGAAGAGGAGGTGGCAGGCGATGAACATCCATCATGGAATTGACGCCTGCCGGCATATAACCCTGCGGTGCGGGCGTATGCGCAAACGATTATGGCCGGCGAAGACCGATAGTTCCCCATCAACATGGCAACGCTCGAGAGACGGGAACTCCTCATCATCTTCGCATCCTTCCTCATTGGCAGTGCAGCAGGCTGGTGGAGCCGCATGCACTGGCAGAGCAGCCTCGCTGCCGTCGCTTCGATGCTCATCGGGACCGTCGTCGGCTACTTCATCATTCTCGCCGTCCTCCGTGCCGTGGGTCACCCGGTCGGGTAGCCGGCGTGGAACGGAATGCGGCGGCACACTCCATCGGCCTGCGGTCGAGATCAGGGGGCGACCGGTCGGGACCCGGGGTCGATCCCGTCTGCGGCTCCCCGACACTCCCGCACCCGTCCGCCCTCGATCGTGAGGACGCGGTCGGCAAGTTCCAGGAGCGATGGACGGTGGGAGATGAGGATGGTCGTCCGGCCCCGGGTCAGCACCCGGAGTATCTGCCGGATCCGGTCCTCGGTTTGCAGGTCCAGCGCCGATGTGGGCTCGTCGAGGATAAGGATGGGCGCGTCTTTCAGGAACGCGCGGGCGATGGCGACCCGTTGCCGCTGGCCGACGGAGAGCTGGGTCCCGCGATCCCCGACGATCGTCCCGTAGCCCTCGGAGAACTGCATGATATCCTCGTGGATCTGCGCCTTCCGTGCAGCCCCTATCACCTCCTCGAAGGTCGCGTCAGGCTTGCTGTAACGGATGTTCTCCTCGATGGTGGTGTGGAAGAGAAAGAGGTCCTGCGAGACGAGCGATACCTGCCGTCGCAGCCACCGGGGGTCGAGCGATGAGAGGTCGCGCTTATCAAGCGTGATCGTGCCGCGCTGCGGCATAAATGCCCGGAGAATCAGGTTGATCAGCGTCGTCTTCCCCACGCCGGTTCTCCCGACGACGGCGACCGTCTCGCCGGGACGGGCGACGAAAGTTGCGTCCCGGATGACCGGGTCCGACTCAGCATAGCCGAACCAGACGCCGGAGAACTCAATCAGGCCCTGCACGTCGGCGGGCGCAATCCCCCCGGTGCCGGGGGCGGTCCCCGCCTCGCCGCTCATCCGGAAGAGTTCGCGCAGGCGGCCGGCGGACGTGAGCGCGGGCTGCATGACGACAGGAAAGGCGAAGAAGGTGTTGACGGTGGGGGCGAACGTCACGATGTAGACCGCGAACGCGACAAAGTCGCCAACGGTCATACCGCCGGCGAGCACCTCGTTCCCGCCGAACCAGAAGGCTGCGATCAACATGAGCGACATCGTGCCGATCCTGAAATACTCCGAGAGCGCCGAGAGCATCGTGTTCCGGATCCGGGCATTGACCATGTTCCGGAGCGTCCCGGAGACCTTGCGCACCTCCCGGTCCTCCGCGGCGTGCGATTTCACGGTATCGATGCCGGAGATCACCTCCTGGAGGTCCCGCGAGACATAGGCCTGCCGCTCGCGTTCCTGGTGGGTGGCGGCGCGGATCCTTCGGATGAAGACAGCGTTGACCAGCAGGTAAAGGGGGATGAAGGCGATGACGACAAGGGTCAGCCTGAGGTTCAGGATGAAGAGGATGACGAGGGTGAAGGCGACGTAGAGGGCGTTTGCGATGATCTGGGGGAGGTACTGGGAGAAGGTGTACTGCAGGATCTGGACGTCGTCGGAGAGGCGGGACATGATGTAACCGGTCTGCCGCGACTTGAAGTAGGAGAGCGGGAAACTCAGGACATGCTCGACGAGGGTGGTCTGGAGATTGAAGGCGTAGCCTTCTCGGAACCGGGCAGTCCAATAGTTTCGGGCGAGATCCATGCCGCCGGTAAAAAGTCCGAGCGCGAGGAGGGCGACGGTGAGGATGTTGAGCGACGAGAGGATCCCACCGGCTTCCGCGAGGAGAGTATCGGGGAGCGGGGTCTCCCCGAGGAGGATGTTGTCGATGAGGAACTTGATGCTGAGTGGGAGAACGGTCTTTGCGGCGGAGACGAGCGCCGTCGCTACGAGCGCCAGCACGCCCACGCTCCAGATCGGCCGGGCGAACCGGAGGAAGAAGACGAGGTCGGAGAACTGGAGGTCCCTGTCGACCTTCGCCGGCTGCCGCATGATATCCCGGGTGAAGGCGACGGTTCGCCGGCAGTAGTCTGTGATGCTCATGGTATACGGGTCCGCTTAAGGAGCGACGGCTCCGTTGCAATTCCATACGCTCCTCGTGTATAATACCTGCGCACCGGCGGCCGGGGCAAACCAGAACAGCATCGTGCGCCGAGATGCGATTCCCGGATGGTATCGTCAAACGCCTGCCGTTTCTCCGGGGCGGTTGTGGGGGCACTGGCGATCGGTGCGGTCTTCCTCCTCGGTCGCGTGGAGATCCACCCGGATCCGGTGATGACGGTGGCGTTCCTCTTTGGCGGGGGCTCATCGCCGGACTCTTCACCCGGAGCACGGCGAAGGACGGCGCCATCACCGGCGCCATATGCGGGGCAGTCGTGGCCCTCATCGTGGCCTCCGCCACAACCCTCATGAGTCTCGTCGAGAGCAGACCTCAGTATCCCCGTTCCGGACGACCTTGATCTTCTACACTCTCGTCCTCACTGCACTCCTCCTTCCCTACAGCGCCATCGGCGGGGCAGCCGGGGATGCGGCGGGAAACGGTATCCGGAGGGGCGCGGCCGGGGCGGGCGAGCGGACCCGGTGGCTCAGGATCGGTGCCGGCACGGCCATCATCGCCGGTTCGACTCTTATATTTGGTTTTCTCGGCCCGCTGATTGTAGTTTCTCCGCTCGTCGGCGGCGTTATCGCGGGGTACGCTGCCGGCAGCAGGCCGGAGGACGGTCTCGAGGCCGGGCTTGTCACGGCGCTCTTCGGGACCGGTCTCTTTTCTATCCCACTACTCTGGACTGCTTCTTCCGGCACGGGGTTCGTCGCCGGGCTCGCGGGGATGGCAACGGTCGCGCTGGGATTATTGTTCCCTCTCTTCGGGGCCGCCGGTGGGGCTGCCGGTGCGGTTATGCGTGGGAACCTCCGGCAGGACTAGTAGCGGTCGGTCGAAGAGGTCGTTGCTCGCCGGTCGGGGAAGGTTATGGCTGCGATGCTCCCTGTTGCCTGTGACAGAGGAAGCCGGGGGTACTGCGCTCCGCTGTCGCACGGAGAACGGCTTTTTCCCACAATATGTTCTGATTATTATATTATCACAAAAATTAAATACTCCCCGGCCCGTATCGACTCCGTTGGAGTGGGAACCTCTGTCCCACGGATTCTGGAGATGTGATGTAGATGAAAGGGGCTACCACAACGGTGGAGAGACGAAGTATTGTACGAGGGAGAGATCTTGCGGATTACTCGGTTCGGAATCCGCGGGGTGAAGACCTCGGGAGTATCAAGGATGTCGTGATCGATATCAGCGAAGGCTGCATCGCCTACGCCGCCCTCTCGTTCGGGGGTATCATGGGGCTCGGCGATAAGCTCTTTGCCGTCCCCTGGGAGGCGCTTCAGTACAACGGGGCTGACGACGTCTTCGTTCTGGACGTGTCCAAAGAGCGGCTGGAGAACGCACCCGGGTTTGATAAGGACAACTGGCCAACGACCGCCCAGCGCGAGTGGCTCACCGGCATGTACAGTCACTACGGGTATACGCCTTACTGGGAGCGGTGAGCCCCGGGGAAGAGCAGGAACCGGATCGGTTCGCGGGCCCGTGTGCAGACCCGGGTCCGTGACCGGCGTGTTGCACCGATTCCTCCCCCGACTCAAGTCGGGGGGCTCCTCGGCCCATGATCCTGAATATCCTTTTTTTCGCACCGGGCCGCCTGACGAGCGCATACTCGTTATTCCCACCCTTCGACCGAACGGGTCTCTCAGCGTCCCGGGAGCCGGAGGGGGGTCTTCTCGCCCACAGGGATGATGCGAACCGGTGATCTGCGGGGGTGGGGGTCCGTGCCGCGATACGTTCGCCACCCACGCCCGGGCCCCAACGGCCCCTCCAGGCCCGTCTGCACCCGAGCCTTTCGTCGGAATTTTTATTTAAAGATTTGGATCGCAAACGGCTATGAAGTATCAGGACAAAGAGATCTGCATACAAAAATGAAGAAAATCGTCATCAAGGGGGCACGGGAGCACAACCTCAACAATATCACCGTCGAACTCCCGCGCGACCGGCTTATCGTCCTCACCGGCGTCTCCGGATCGGGGAAATCCACGCTTGCCTTCGACACCATCTATGCCGAAGGGCAGCGGCGTTACGTGGAGTCGCTCTCCGCTTATGCACGGCAGTTCCTCGGGCTGATGCAGAAGCCGGACGTCGACAGCATCGACGGGCTCTCGCCTGCCATCTCCATCGAGCAGAAGACGACGTCAAAAAATCCCCGGAGCACCGTCGGCACCGTCACCGAGATCTACGACTACCTTCGGCTCCTCTTTGCCCGGATAGGAAAACCGTTCTGCCCGGAGCACCAGATCCCCATCGAGGCCCAGTCGCCGGAGAAGATCGCCGATCATATCGCCGAGGTGATGGCCGGGACGGTTACCATCCTCGCCCCGGTCGTCCGGCAGAAGAAGGGGACCTACCAGCAGGTCTTCAAGGACCTCGACCGGGAAGGCTACACCCGGGTACGGGTCAACGGCGAGATTCGCCGGACCGACGAGGAGATCGCCCTCGATCGCTACCGGAAGCACGACATCGATGTGGTCATCGACCGACTCTCCGTAGACGAGCGGTCCCGGCTCGTCGAAGCGATCGAAAACGCCCTTGCAAAGTCCGAAGGGCTCGTCATCGCCGTCGACGAGGATGGCCGGGAAGAGACCTGCTCATCGCTCATGGCCTGCCCGATCTGCGGGATTGCGTTTGAGGAACTCCAGCCCCGGATGTTCTCCTTCAACAGCCCGTTTGGCGCGTGTGATGAGTGCAACGGTCTCGGAATCAAGATGGAATTCGACCCCGACCTGATCATCCCCGACAGGAACAAGTCCATCGCCGAAGGTGCCGTCATGCTCTACCGGAACTTCCTTGACGGTTACCGGAACCAGTACCTCAGCGGTGTCGCAAAACACTTCGGGTTTTCGGTCTTAACGCCGATCAAGGACCTCACCGAGCAGCAGTATACGGCGCTGATGTTCGGCTCGCCGGAGCACCTTCGCCTCTCGATGAAGATGAAGAACGGGGACGCGTGGTCGCGTTCCGGGACGTGGGAGGGTCTCGTCCCACAGACCGAGCGGCTCTACCGCCAGACCCAGTCGGAGTACCGCCGCCGCGAACTCGAGAAGTTCATGCGGGTCCTTCCCTGCCCGAAGTGCGGGGGCAAGAGGCTCAAAGATAAGGTCCTTGCCGTGAAGGTTGCCGGGAAGTCCATCGTCGAGGTCACCGACCTCTCCATCACGGGGGCACTCTCATTCTTCCGGACCCTGGACCTCACCGAGAGCGAGCGCGAGATCGCAAAACAGGTCCTAAAGGAGATCATCGCCCGGCTCGAGTTCCTGAAACAGGTCGGCGTCGGCTACCTGACCCTCTCGCGGAGCGCAGGCAGCCTCTCGGGCGGGGAAGCACAGAGGATACGCCTTGCAACACAGATCGGGTCGAACCTGACGGGTGTGCTCTACGTCCTCGACGAGCCGTCCATCGGGCTGCACCAGCGGGACAACCGGAAACTGCTCGAGACCCTGCAGCATCTCCGCGACCTGGGGAACACTCTCGTCGTGGTGGAGCACGATGAAGAGACAATCCGGAGCGCCGACTGGGTCGTCGACATGGGACCGGGGGCCGGGCTCCACGGCGGCGATATCGTTGCACAAGGCCCTCCGGATGCTGTCTCGGCAAACCCGGCCTCGCTCACGGGCCGTTATCTCTCCGGCGACCTCAGGATCGAGGTCCCCCCCGATCGCCGGAGGAGCGATCGGTTCATCCGCCTTGCGGGCTGCCGGGAGAACAACCTGAAAGGCATCGACGCGAATGTCCCCATCGGCGTCCTGACGGTCGTCACCGGGGTCTCGGGGTCGGGGAAGTCCACACTCATCTACGAGACGCTTTATCGGGCGCTGATGCAGAAACTCCACAACTCACGGGAGCCACCGGGAAAGCACGACAGCCTCACGTTCGACGACGAGATCGACAAGGTGATCGTCATCGACCAGAGCCCCATCGGGCGGACGCCGCGCTCGAACCCGGCGACCTACACCAAGGTCTTCGACGAGATCCGGAAGGTCTTTGCCGGGACCAAGGAGGCGAAGGTCCGGGGCTACAAGCCCGGCCGGTTCTCGTTCAACGTCAAAGGCGGACGGTGCGAGGCCTGCCAGGGTGACGGGCTCATCAAGATCGAGATGAACTTCCTCCCCGACGTCTACGTCGAGTGCGAGGAGTGCAAGGGGGCGCGCTACAACCGCGAGACCCTCGAGGTGAAGTACCGGGGCAAGTCCATCGCCGATGTTCTCGAGATGAGCGTTGAGGAGGCGATTGACCACTTTGAGCACTTCCCGTCCATCAAGAATAAACTCGATACGCTTTCAAGAGTGGGACTCGGCTACATCAAACTCGGCCAGAGTTCCACCACCCTCTCGGGCGGCGAGGCGCAGCGGATCAAGCTGACCCGGGAACTCGCAAAGCGGGCCACAGGGAAGACAATCTACCTCCTCGACGAACCGACGACCGGGCTGCACTTCCACGACGTGAAGAACCTGATCGCCGTCCTCGACGACCTGGTGGCCCGGGGAAACACGATGGTCGTGATCGAGCATAATCTGGACGTGATCAAGTCCGCCGACTACGTCATCGACCTTGGTCCGGAGGGCGGGGACGCCGGCGGTGAGGTCGTCGCGGCCGGAACCCCCGAGGAGGTCGCTGCGGTGGAGGGGAGCCACACAGGCGCGTTCTTAAAAGAGATCCTTAAAACACCATGATCGATCCCCAGAAACTTCCAACCGAGCCCGGGTGCTACCTCTTCTCCGACGACGAGGGCACCATCATCTACGTCGGGAAGGCAAAGAACCTCAAGCGGCGCGTATCAAGTTACTTCTCCCGGCACGACCTCGACCCGAAGACCAGACGGCTCGTCGCCGCGATCGCCGGGATCGACTTCATCGTCACCGATACCGAGGTCGAGGCGTTCATCCTCGAGAACACCCTGATCAAGAAGCACCAGCCGAAGTACAACATCGACCTCAAAGACGCGAAGAGATACGCCTACATCCACGTCACCGACGAGCCCTACCCCCGGATCCACACTGCCCGTCAGCCCGATGGTAACGGCCGCTACTACGGGCCGTTCGTCTCCGCACGGGAGCGTGAAGACCTACTTCGCCTCTTAAAATCACTCTTTGGCCTCCGGTCATGCCGGCGCCTCCCCCGGCGGCCGTGCCTCCGTGCACACATCGGCTCGTGCAGCGCCCCCTGCAGCGGGAGGATAACCGAGGACGACTACCGCGAGCGGGTCCGGAGGGCCGAGGCGGTCCTGAAAGGGGATATCGCCGGGCTCATCCGGACGCTCAGAGAGGAGATGGCGGCGCACGCGGAACGGCAGGAGTACGAGCGGGCGATGGAGCTCCGCGACCAGGTTGCGGCCCTCGAAGGGCTTCGGGAGCGGCAGCACGTCGACCGGCAGAAGACCTACAACGAGGATATCGTCAACTATATCGTGAGCGAGGGAACCGTCTTTCTGATGCTCTTCAACGTCGACCGGGGAACGCTTGCCGGGAAGCATGAGTACACCTTCGACGAGACGGAGGGGTTCCTCGAGGAGTTCCTCGCCCGCTACTACGCCCAGAACGAGCCCCCGGAGGAGGTGATCCTCCCGGAGCCGGTCGACGACGCGGTTGCCGGCTACCTCTCCCACCTCCGGGGCGGCAAGGTCCGGGTGGTCGTGCCGCAGCGGGGCGAGAAGAAGAACCTCCTCGACCTGGTCAGGAAGAACGTCGAGATCGGGTTCTTTGGGGACCGGATCAAACTGGACGAACTGAAGCGCCGCCTGCACCTCCCGGATCTCCCGGTCGCGATCGAGTGCTTCGACATATCCCACCTCTCCGGGACGGCGATGGTGGGCTCGATGGTCCGGTTCCTCTGGGGGAAACCCGACAGGCGGAACTACCGGCGGTTCCGGATACGGACGGTCGAGGGGGTCGATGACTTCGCCGCCATCGCCGAGGTGGTCCGGCGCCGCTACTCGCGCCTGCAGAAGGAGGGCGGCGAATTCCCCGACCTGATCCTCGTGGACGGCGGGAAAGGGCAGCTTGCGGCGGCAACCGCGGTGCTCAGGGACCTCGGGATCAAGGTCCCGATCGCGGCCATTGCAAAGCGCGAGGAGGAGGTCTTCGTGCCGGGCTTCTCCCACCCCCTGCCCCTTGAGAGGCACGAGAAGGCGTCGCTCTTCCTCCAGGAGATCCGCGACGAGGCGCACCGGTTCGCGATCACGTATCACAGAACGCTCAGGAAGAAGACAGTGGCACCATGACGGCATTTCACTTGAAAGCAGATTTTAAGCCTACCGGATCGCAGCCCGACGCGATACGGAAACTCACCGGCGGGCTCGCCCGCGGCGAGCGGTTCCAGACCCTCCTCGGGGTCACGGGGTCGGGGAAGACGTTCACGATAGCAAACGTAGTCGAGGCGGTCCGGAAACCCACCCTCGTCGTCGCCCACAACAAGACGCTTGCTGCCCAGCTCTACAACGAGTTCAAGTCGTTCTTCCCGGAGAACCGGGTGGAGTACTTCGTCTCCTACTACGACTACTACCAGCCCGAGTCATACATCGCAAAACGCGACCTCTACATCGAGAAAGACGCCCAGATCAACCCCAAGATCGAGCAGATGCGGCTTGCGGCGACCGCATCGCTCCTCTCGCGCCCCGACACCATCATCGTCGCCTCGGTCTCCTGCATCTACGGCCTCGGCAACCCCGCGAACTTCCAGGGAATGGGATTTGAGGTAAAGGTCAGGGACCGGATGCGGCGAGACGACATCATCCGGAGGCTCATCGAGATTCAGTTCGAACGCAACGACATCGAACTCGCGCCGGGCCGGTTCCGGGTGAAGGGCGACACGATCGATATCGTCCCCGGCTACTTCAACAACATCATCCGTATCGAACTCTTCGGGGACGAGGTGGACCGGATCAGCGAGATCGACAAAACCTCCGGCCAGCGGCTCGAGACGATGGATTACTTCTTCGTCTATCCGGCCCGCCACTTCGTCGCCCCGGAGGAGGAGAAGGAACGGGCGATCGTCTCGATACAGGAGGAACTTGAGGAGTGGCTCCCGAACCTCGGCATGCTCGAGGCGCACCGCCTGCGCCAGCGGACCCTTTACGACATCGATATGATCCGGGAGACCGGGACCTGCAAGGGGATCGAGAACTACTCCCGCCACTTTGATGGGCGAAAAGCCGGGGAGCAGCCCTACTGCCTGCTGGACTACTTCCCGGAGGACTTCATGATGGTGATTGACGAGAGCCACCAGACCCTGCCCCAGGTCCGCGGGATGTACCACGGCGACTACTCGCGGAAGAAGTCCCTCGTGGACTACGGGTTCCGGCTCCCGTCGGCCTTCGACAACCGGCCGCTGAAGTTCGACGAGTTCTCGGGCTACATGCGAAACGTCATCTTCGTCTCGGCGACCCCGGGGGATTACGAGCTGGAGCGCTCAAGCGTCGCGGAGCAGATCATCCGGCCGACGGGGCTCGTCGACCCGGCGGTCGAGGTCCGGCCGATCGAGGGGCAGATCCCGGATGTCATCGCCGAGATCCGTGCCACGATCGAACGCGGCGACCGTATACTCCTGACGACCCTCACGAAGAGGCTCGCCGAGGAACTCTCGGAGTACCTGGCCGAACAGGGAATCAAGACTCGCTACCTCCACTCCGAGATCAAGACCATCGAGCGGACCGAGATCATCCGGCAGCTCCGGCTCGGGAAGTACGACGTCCTCGTGGGGATCAACCTCCTCCGCGAGGGGCTCGACATCCCCGAGGTCGGGCTCGTGGGAATCCTCGACGCCGATAAGGAAGGGTTCCTCCGCGACGCGAGAAGTCTGGTCCAGACGATCGGCCGGGCCGCCCGGAACGTGAACGCGAAGGTGGTGCTCTACGCTGACACCATGACCGACTCGATCAAGAAGGCGATGGCCGAGACCGGGCGGAGGCGCGCGATGCAGATGGAGTATAATGCCCTGCACGGCATCACGCCGCAGACGATCACAAAGCCGATCCGGGAGAAAGAGATCGATATCACCGACGTCAAGCACGTCCCGAAGTCGGAGATCCCGAACCTTATCATCGAGCTCGAGACCGAGATGCAGGAGGCGGCGGAACGCCTTGAGTTCGAGCGGGCGATAGCGCTGCGGGATACGATCCGGAAACTGCAGGGCGGGGAAACGCGGTAGGGGGCTGGCCCATCGAAAAACAGACGGGAAAGGCGCTCTGACAGTGGGGGTTGCAGTCACCTGCCGCTGATGAATGAAACCAATTGGGTGCGCGAAGGCCCGGTACGCTGGACCGTGAGGAGTGCGAGCATAGTGAGCTTGAGAAGGCCGAAGGCCTTTGGTGCAAGCGTAGCGGCGAGTTTGAGCACTGTGTTAGGTGCGAGGATGTGGCTGCACTCATTTCTTTTCGCGGGAGGCGGTTGGCCGTGCGTGCCGGTTAGCCTGTTCAGAATGTAGGAGTTCAGGTGATCTGTGTGTCCCTTCGCCCCGGTTCACGAGGTGTTCAAATTCTCTGTGGTCACTTGCCTACTTGCGGGGACTATTAAATTCCAGTCTGTCACTCCACCCATACACCGATTGCCACCTGCTATCGCCACGCACTGCCCCCGCCCCCTGGGGCGGGGGAGGAGCGCGAAGCGCGGGCGGGGTGGGGTCACAGAGGTATGACAATCTGTTGACTTTGAACCTGAACACTGAAGATACAAGGTAGAGACAGGGGAGGGGGGCATGCCCCCTCGAGGGCCTTCGGCCTTCTCATACTCCTGCCCTGCAGGCGGACCCTCCCCTTCACACCTCAACACTCCCCTCAACCGGGCGCATCGTCCCGCGCTGGGGCAGGATGATCCAGAGCAGGATGTAGATGGCAATCCCGGGCAGGAATCCCGTGAGCGCGGTGACGATTGCCCAGATCACCCGGATGACATTCGGGTCAATCTCAAGGTATTCTCCGATGCCGCCGCATACCCCGGCGATCCACCGGTCGTTTCGTGAGCGGTATAACTTCTTCGCCATGACAACTCGCCGGGGCCCCTTTTACCGTATGCGTAATAGGTGTTTCCCCGGAGGGGGAGGGGAGCGGCGGCAGTCCCGAACGGTTCAGCCGGCCGCCGGGCGAACGGCACCGGACTTCCGGCGCGTCGATCGCCGCCGGGACTTTTCGGCCGGCCGGTCCGGGGGGCAGGCGTCGCATCCGCCGCAGGGAAGAGCGTCGTAGCGTTCCCCGAAGTAGGCGAGGAGCCGCTCCCGCCGGCACCCCGTCGTGGTGCAGTAGTCCACCATCCTCTGGAGTTTCGAGCGTGCGACCTCGCGCTGGAACTCGGACGGGAGGTCGCGGTCGATGAAGGAACGAAGGCGTTTTGCGTCGTCGTCGTGGTAGAAGAGGATGCAATCACTCGCACCGCCATCCCTCCCGGCCCGGCCGCTCTCCTGGTAGTAGGCCTCGAGCGTCTTTGGCATATCGTAGTGGACGACGAACCGCACATCCGGCTTATCGATGCCCATGCCGAACGCGCTCGTCGCGCAGACGATCCCGACCTTCCCGCCGATGAACCGGTCCTGGGTCTTTTCCCGGGCGGCCGCCGTCATCCCGGCATGGTAAGAGAGCGCCGGAAGACCGTCGGCCCGGAGCCGGGCAGCGAGCGTCTCGGCTCCCTCCCTCGTCGCGGTGTAGACGATCCCGGCGTCGGTCCTCCTGCCCCGCAGGTAGGTGCGAAGTTGTTCGTATGCGTCCTCTCCCTTCGGGACGACGGCATACCGGAGGTTCTCCCGGTTGAAACTCCCGACGTAGACCGAAGGGTCGTTGAGGTTGAGCTGCCGTGCGATGTCCTCGCGGACGTCCGGGGTCGCGGTCGCCGTCAGGGCGACCATCGGCACACCCGGGAACCGTTCCTTGAGGACCGCGAGCGAACGGTACTCCGGGCGGAACTGGTGCCCCCACATCGATATGCAGTGCGCCTCGTCGACCGCAATCAGCGTGACAGGGAGGGATGCCGCGAGGTTGAGGAAGTCGTCGCTGACCGCCTTCTCCGGCGAGACGTAGAGGATCTGGACCAGGTTCTCCTCGAGGTCCGCAAGGACCCGGCGTGTCGTTGTGTAGGAGCCGGAAGAGTTCAGCGCTTCGGCGCCGATCCCGCGTGCCTGCAGATCGTCGACCTGGTCCTTCATCAGGGCGATGAGAGGCGAGATCACCAGCGCAACGCCGTCGCCGATGAGCGCCGGGACCTGGTAGCAGAGCGACTTACCGCCCCCGGTCGCAAGTACGGCGAGAGCGTCGCGCCCGTCCAGGATGTCCCGGATGATCTCCTGCTGGTAGGGCTTGAATGCCGTATGCCCGAAGTAACGCTGCAGGATCAGGTGCGTTCGGTCCATCACTATATAAGTGGGTGCTCTACCGGCATAGTCTCTTCGACCCCCGAAAATCGGGCAACACAGCCCGATCCGGTGGTGGTTCTTACCTTGAAACCTCGTCCCAGAAGCCGGTGAACGCGGCGAAGATCCGCTCCCGGAGCCCGGCAAGCCGTGCCTCGTCGACCTCGCGATCTTCTGTTTCGTAGAGGCCGCGGTTGATCTCGACCTGGACCCAGGGGATCCGCGTCCGCCGGTAGTGCGCCACCGATATGAACCCGCCCCGGAAGGGGTCGTTCATCGCAACCCTTCCTTCGCCGTCGAACTCTGCCTGGAACGACCGGGCAAGCGCCTGGAGCCACTCCGGCGGGCAGGTCACGAGGGCGCCTTTCTTCAGGGGATTCCCGTATCGGTCGCCCCGGTTACTCAGGCAAAAGAGCGGGCGTTCTCGTCCGACGTCCATCCGGACCGGGGGGGAACGCGGCAGCATGCTGTGGCAGTCGAAGGCGATCCTGATCGGAAGGGTATCGAGGGCCCGGGCCAGCCGTCCATGGAACGGGTGGTAGTAGTTCTGCAGGAGGAGCCCGATCAACTCCCTCCCGGGCACCCGGCCCTTCCGGAATACCGGGGTCCCGTCCTGCGTGATGACCTTGACCACACCGTCCTGGACCCGTGGAGGGTAATCGTAGGGCGCCCGGTTGGTGTCGACGAAGATCCGCGAGAGATCGAAGTCAATCAGCGTCTCCACCGCATTATCGAACCCGTACAGGAGGCGCGTATGGGGATCGCTGTTGAAGATGATCTCCTCTCGCGAGAGGTTAACGAGACTCCGGACCTCGGGCGGAACAGAGACGCCCCCGTGGGGAATCGAGACAAGGAAAGGATACCGGCCGCTCAACCTCCTCCACCTCCTTCGGGATCGCTTCGGGAACCGGCGCTCATGCTGCCTCCAAACGCTGGTGTATATGAGGCACCGGTACTAAAGCGCACCGGTCGCAGAAGTCGGCACAGGCTGCCGGCAGCATGGGGAGGAGGACAGTTCGGCCGACCGGGCACGCAATTTATAATGGCGGGGCCACCATCTAACGATCGGAGGCCGGTTTGAGATGGTTCAGGATAGAGAGCAGTGGTCGTCAACCCTGGGATTCATTCTCGCAAGCATCGGCTCGGCCGTAGGGATAGGCAACATCTGGCGGTTTCCCTACATCGTGGGTGTCAACGGGGGCGGAGCGTTCCTGGTCCCGTACGTGATCTCCGTTCTCCTCTTCGGCGTTCCCTTGATGATGCTCGAACTCGCCATCGGCCGCTCCACGGGGAAGTCGGTGGTCTCCGCCTTCCAGTCGATACACCGGCGTTTTACGTTTGCAGGCCTCATCATCGTCGCCGTCGTCAGCCTGATCCTCGGCTACTACCTGGTTATAACGGGCTGGGTACTCGCGTACGCGCTCTCCTTTATCATCGGGCAGCCGATGGCGTTCGATATGTTCACCGATTCCTATCTCCCGCTCATCTTCTTCCTCCTCTCAGGGCTCACCGTCTTCGTGACCGTGCGCTCCGGGGTCCGGAAGGGAATCGAGAGGGCCTCCCGGTACCTCATCCCGGTCCTCATCGCGATCCTCCTCTTCCTCGTGGCCTTCTCCCTCACCCAGCCCGGGGCGGTCGAGGGGATCGGGTTCTACCTCGCTCCGGACACCTCAAACCTGACTGACCCCGGCGTCTGGATCGCAGCGTTCGGGCAGGCCTTCTTCTCGCTCTCCGTGGGCATGGGGATCCTGCTCACCTTCGGGAGTTATCTCCGCAAAGAGAGCCTCTTTCGGAGCGGCATCATCATCGCCGCCGCCGATACGCTGATCGCGATCCTTGCCGGGCTCATAATCTTTCCCCTCGTCTTCACCTCGGGCCTCGACCCCGCGGCCGGGGTGAACCTCGCGTTCGTGACCCTCCCCTCCGCTTTTATCCGGATCCAGTTCGGTATGATGCTCGGAGCGCTCTTCTTCCTCATGCTCTTTGCCGCAGCCCTCACCTCCGCGGTCTCCATGCTCGAGGTTCCCGTGGCGGCGCTGATGGACTCTTACGACTGCCCGAGAAGGCGTGCGACGCTCCTTGTCGTTGCCGCAATCATGCTCCTCGGCCTGCCGTCCGCCCTCAGTTACACCGCCCTGAAGTTCTCAGTCTTCGGGATGCCGTTCCTCGACCTCGCCGATTATGTCTTCGGGACGATCGGCCTCATCGCCGCAGCACTGATTGTCGCCATCGTCGGCGGGTGGTTCATGAACCGCATCCGGATCTGTGCGGAGATCGGCGGGTGCGGATGGCGGCAGAGAGTGTATATGGCGCTCATCCGCTACGGGGTTCCTGCCGTCCTGCTGGTCACGCTGGCAGGCAGTCTCCTTCGGGGTGCAGGATGAGCGGGGCCGCCTTCCCCGGCCCGTACTCCCCGAGAACCCTCGTCGGAGCGTCGGAAAAAGGGTTAAAACTTCGGCACCTGCTCTTCTTCCCGCCTGCTCGCTTCCTCTGCGCGGAGGATCTCAAGGACGTCCTGCATATCGGGAACCGTCGTCGTCGGATACTTCTCGACGAATATGACGCGCTGGAACTCATCGATGACGATGTTTGCCCGCCGGGCATAGCCCTTCGTGCCGTCAAAGACGTCGTACATCTGCGCAACCTCGCCGTGAGGCCAGAAGTCTGCAAGGAGCCGGGTCTGTTTGATGCCGAGACTCTCCGCCCACGCCCGTTTGCAGGGGACGGAGTCCACACTGATGCCGAGGGCAACAGCATCCAGGGCATCGAACGCCTTCCGGTTCGTCTCCAGCGCCTGCATCTGTCGTGCACAGATGCTGGTCCAGGCCAGCGGGTGAAATGAAAGGATAACCCGCTTTCCCGAAAAGCCCGATGAGCGGATCTCGTTTCCGTTCTGGTCGGGAAGCGAGAAGTCCGGTGCCAGTTCGCCAAGTTCGACCATCGTGCATCACCCGGTGAGAATCGGGCCCGTCGATGATAAACATTTCTCATGGTCGACCCGGGTCGTTCCCGGTGCCCGAGGGCTTCATCTGCCCCTCCGCGAATCCCGCAAGTTTAAGACTTCTGCCATTGAGAGTAATACGATGCCCCTGGCTACCGATATCGCGATCATCGTCCTGCTGATACTTGCAAACGGCTTCTTCTCGATGACAGAATTTGCGCTCATCTCTGCGAAAAAGTCACGCCTGCAGAAGAAGGCAGAGGACGGCGATGCCGGGGCGGCGACCGCCCTCAACCTTGCCGAGGACCCGACACAGTTCCTCTCCACCGTTCAGGTCGGGATCACCGTCATCGGGATCCTCTCCGGAGCTTTCGGTGGGGCGACGCTCGCGGGCCCTCTTGCGGAGGTATTCACCGGAATCCCACTGGTTGCCCCATACAGCGGTCCGCTTGCGGTCGTAATCGTCGTCGCCGTCATCACCTACCTGACGCTCGTGATCGGCGAACTGGTGCCGAAGCGGGTGGCGATGAACAACGCCGAACGGATTGCATCGTTGGTCTCGCGCCCGATACGGCTCCTCTCCCTGGCCGCCGCCCCGCTCGTCCGGGTGCTGACCGCCTCGACCGAGGCGATCCTTATGGTGCTCGGGGTGCGCAAGCCCTCGGGCCCGGAGGTTACTGAAGAGGATGTCAGGGTCCTGATCGGTCAGGCCACCCAGGCGGGCGTGTTCCAGGAGGCGGAACAGGATATGGTGGAGAGCGTCTTCCGCCTCGCCGACCGGCGGGTCAGCGTACTGATGACCCCGCGTCCCGACATCGTGGCCGTAGACGTGGAGGATTCCCTCGAAGAGAACTGGCAGATGATGGTGGCGTCGGGGCACATCTACTTCCCGGTCTTCCGCGAGCACCTGGACAACCTGCTCGGCATCGTCTCTGTCCGTGACCTCTGGGCGCGGATGATCGCGGGCGAGACGCCCGACCTTACGAAGGCTATCAAACCCGCCCTCTTCGTGCCCGAGAGCGTTCCTGCGCTCTCGGTTCTCGATGAGTTCAAGACAACCAGAGCGCGGATAGCCCTTGTCACCGACGAGTACGGGAGCATCCAGGGGCTGGTCACCATCCACGACATCATGGAGTCGATCGTCGGCGGCATCCCGTCGACCGGGGAGGTGCCGGAGGGCCAGGTGGTTCGCCGTGAAGACGGGTCGTGGCTTCTCGATGGGATGCTCCCGGTCGACGAGCTCCACGACCTTATCGGCACCGATACCCTGCCCGGAGAAGGGCACGGATACTACCAGACGCTCGGCGGGTTCGTGATGATGTATCTTGAGCGGACACCGAAGACCGGAGACAGGTTCACCTGGAAGAATCTCCAGTTCGAAGTCCTCGATATGGACGGCTACCGGGTCGACAAGGTGCTCATCATGCCGTTGGCCGCCGGCGAGGAAAAAAGTGAGTAGATTTTTACCCGATCTCAACGAGCGTGACGGTGAACGTGAGGTCAACACCTGCAAGGTGGTGGTTCGCGTCGATGGTGACCGCGTCGGGAGATACACCGGCGACCCTCCCGGGCAGCACCTGCCCGCCTGAGAGGGTTATCCCGACCTGGTCTCCGACGGTCAGGTTCTCGCCCCCCGGGATCTCGGCCGGGTCGGCGACAAAGACGAGTTCCTCCCGGTGCGGCCCGTAGGCCTGGTCGACAGGAACATGGATGGTCTTCGTCTCTCCGACCTGCATCCCGACGACACCCGCATCAAACCCGGGGATCACCGCATTGCTGCCGACGACAAACTCGAGCGGCTCACGTCCGGCGGAACTGTCAAAGACCGTCCCGTTCTCGAGTGTTCCGGTGTAGTGGACCCTCACAGTATCCCCGGGCTTCACCACCGCCTGCCCGCCGTCGCTCGCAACGCAGCCTGAGGCAAGGATCAAGGCGCACGCGATCAGGAGGACGGAATACACCTGCTTTCTCCTCATAATTCTCCCCCGCTCTCGAGCGCCTTGCCGAAGCATTCCACTGCCTCTGCAAACCTGCCCTGTCGATCAAGCGCTCTTCCTTTCAGGTACCATGCCCGGGCATGCCGGGGGTCCATCTCCAGGACCTTATCGAAGCATGCGCCTGCCTGATCGTGTCTGCCCAGGTGACCGAGAGCGAGCCCCTTGCAGAGCCAGGTGTGAATGTCCCCACCGCCCAGTCCGATCGCCGTATCGAACGCACTGACGGCATCGGCATGTCGTCCGAGCGTATCCATGAGCATCCCGGTGACGTTCCAGATAGCCGCGTTCTTCGGGTCGATCTCGACTGCCTTCTTGTAACTCATCAGGGCGTCATCGTACCTGCCCGCCTTTTCGAGCACCGCTCCCCGCATAAAGAGAGCGGCGGGGTTATCAGCCTGGATGACGATGATCTTGTCGATCGACCTGACCGCCTCCCCGTAACGGCCAAGATGGATGAGGGCCGATGAGCGGGCATGGAGGGTCTCGATGCTGGCCGGTTCCCGGTCGAGCACCCGCGTATAGACGTCGAGCGCATCCTCGTGCCTGCCGGCCTTCTCGTGCGCCTCCCCGAGTCTCCGCAGGGTGAGGGTATCCGCCGGATCGGCCCTGATCACCTTCTCGAAACATTCCACCGCATCGACGTAACGCCCGAGCCACATGAAGATCTCCCCGCGCCGCTGCCAGGCAGCCCGGTTCTCCGGGCTGGCTTCGATGATGCCGTTGGAACACTCCAGCGCCTCGTCATACCGGCCCATATGCACAAGGGCGCTCTCGAGGGTGTACCACGCCTCAGCGTCGCGCTCATCGCCTTCGAGCACCAGCGCATACTGTCTGATTGCGTCGCCGAACTTCCCGTCCCGCTCAAGCGCCATCCCAAACGCCATTCTCGCATCCCGGTCGTCGGGAGAGATCTTCAGGTAACGCTCGTACGCTTCGGCCGCCTCCTGGTGCCTGCCGACGGCCTCCAGCATATCCGCCCGGATCTTTGTGACCGCCGCATTCGAGGCGTCGGAGGCGAGCACCCGGTCGCAGCACTCGATCGCCTCCTGGTGCCTGCCAAGCCGCGCGAGGGCGACGGCGAGGGCAAAGAAGGCACCGATATCTTCCGGCCGCCCGGCGGTCACTTTCGCATAACACTCCGCTGCATCCGCGTACTGCCCCATCCTCTCCAGGGCCCGGCCCCGGTTAAGCCATGCAAAGAGGTCTTCCGGGTCGGCGAGGGTGACCTGCTCAAACCGCTCGGCGGCCTCCTCGTACCGCCCGAGCGCCGCGAGGGTGATCCCGAGGTTCATCAGGTCTCCCCCGGCATCCGGATTGGCTGCAAGGAGCGTCTCGTAGCAGTCGGCGGCTTCCGCATAGCGCCCGAGACCCTCGAGGATCCGGGCTTTCCGTGTAAGTATCCCGGGACCTGCCTCCGCCACCCGGTTGATGGACTCGAGCGCCTTCTCGTATTGTCCCAGGTGTTCGAGCGCCGTGATTCGGCCAAGGAGGGCAGCCCGATCGGCCGGGGCCCCGAGGAGCGCCCGGTCAAAACAGGCGAACGCCTCCTCGTACCTGCCAAGGTGCATGAGTGCGTCTCCCCGGTTCTTCTCCGCTGCCGTATCCCCGGGGTTGGCCGCAAGAAGGACATCAAACGTCTCCGCCGCCTCTGCATACCGTGAGAGGTGCATCAGGGCATTCCCCTTCCGGTGCAGGGTGTGCGGGTCGTCGCCAGCGGTGTCCCGTACCCGGTCAAGAGACGCCAGGGCATCGTCGTACCTGCCGAGGTCTTCGAGGACGTCCGCTTTCATCGAGCGGGCGGCGATGTTATGCGGCTCTTTCGCAAGAATTACATCAAGGCGACGATTGGCCTCGTCATACCTGCCGAGACGGACGAGTGCGATGCTGCTCTGGAGCAGCGCGGAGGTGTTTCCCGGGTCGGCCTCGAGGAGTTGTTCGAAGTTCTCCTGCGCCTCCGCATAGCGCCCGAGGTTGAGCAGCGCAACCCCCCGGCAGTTCAGGATGATCTCGTTTCGGGTATCGATACTCGACGGCTTCTGCTTCCCGGGACCCCCAGACCCGTCTCTCTCGAAGAGCGCAAGGTCGGTGCCGCTCCCGATCCACTTCATCCCGGTCATCGACTGGTTCTCGAGCACCCGGTCGAACGACCGGATCGCCTCGGCGTACTGGCCGAGGCGGAAGAGCGCCATGCCGCGGGCGTACCACACCTGGCCCTGACCCTGATCGTGCTTCAGGATCTGGTCGAAACTTTTGACCGCCCGATCGTAGCGGCCGAGTGTATCGTAGACCAGCCCCATGGAGTACCGGACCGGGATATGATCCGGATCGGCGAGGGCGACCTTATCAAAGCATTCCATCGCGCCGGTATAGTCTCCAGCCCTGAGGAGGAGTGAACCGCGGTGATACCAGGCAGGCATATTCCCCGGATTGACGGCGACGATCTCTCCATAGCAGCCGGCGGCGTCCCTGAACCGGCCGAGATGCTCGAAAGCCAGGGCTTTGCCGTAGAGTGCGTCGAGGTTGCGAGGTTCCGTATCGAGCACCCGGCCGAACGTCTCGACGGCATCGGGGTAGTCCCCCCGGTACAGGAGAGCAGCCCCTTTCTTTGCGAGCGCATCGGTACTGTCAGGATTCGCCCTGAAGATCCTCTCGAAGGTGGCCGCCGCTTCCCGGAAGTCACCGGCCCGTTCGAGCATCCTCCCGAGTATCTCACGGAGGACGACATTCTCCGGGTCTCCGTCCAGCGCCCGCCTGTAGGCTGCTGCCGCGTCGGCATACCGGCCGAGCCGTTCAAGCATCTCCCCCTGCCAGTAAGAGGCGTCCGTGTCCGCGGGTTTTCCCTCGACGATCTTCGAAAAACATCCTGCCGCCTCCTCATAGTTGCCGGTTCGGGCGAGGGCGTGCCCAAGTGCCCGCAGTGTCCCTGCCTCGCCCGGAGCCGACTCAAGCGCCTTTCTCAGCCAGACCAGGGCTTCGTCGTCCCGGCCGAGGCAGGCGAGCGCCTGACCCATGGAGAGCCGGACCGGGCCGTTCTCCGGATCGATCTTGAGCGCCTTCTCGAAACTCTTCACTGCCTCACTGTAGTTCCCGGCCTCAAACTGAGCGGTTCCCTGCTTTATCGAGGGGTTCGCGTTCTTCCCCTGACCCAGAATATTACCGAAGAAATCCATCCGACACCATCTGCCGTTGCACGTTATATGGTCGTATTTTTCCCGCCATGCATCTCTCGACGGCACGTCCATGTTATGGTGGCCGCGTGTTCGCTAAGAAATAGTGCGTTCGCCACTATTTGAGAAGACCGGTTTGTCCTACGGATCAGCTCCTGCCCGTACTGTTGTCGCGGCCATCGAGAAATGGGTGTCGCCGCGGGAGGTATGCGGTGCTCGCACAAAACCGGGAGAGAGGCAGGTCGGGCCGCCTCAGATATCCAGGATTGGCTCGAACTGCGCCTTGCCGACCGGCCCGTGGAAACTCGTGATCCTTGGGTCCATCCCGCAGACCGGGCATACGTAGTCTTCCGGCAGATTCTCAAATGCAGTGCCTTTCGGGTAGCCACGGAGCGGTTCCCCGCGGTTTTTATCATACACGTAGCCGCAGATCTTGCAGACGTACCTCGTCGGCTCCCAGGGTTCGAACCCCCATGTTCCTATCGGCCCTTTGCCGGTCGCACCGCAGACCGGGCATACGTAGTCCTCCGGCAGATCCTCAAACGCAGTGCCTTCCGGAACGCCCCGGTGGGGTTCGCCCCGTAGCGGCGAGTAGATGTAGTTGCAGTACTTGCACCGGTATCGTTTCACTTTCTCCATACGGATCACGCTCACCCAGGGTGATCACCCTGCGCAATAACCCGGTGAGGGAGGTTCCACCAGATAAGGTTTCCGTGAATACGGGAGCCGGAGGCCGGGGGCTCCTCACTCTCCCGAACCTGCGACAGGGTATCCCCGGGACTCCTCCGGGGAGCGGGAACTACTGCCGCTTGCCGCCCGCGGCAACGCGGAAGAGGAGCGAGAGCGCGAGCATGAGAGCGATCAGGATGCCCCCGAAGAAGAGAAGGAGGGCAAGGCCAAGCCTGCCGATTCCGGACACGGGCACCTCCCCTCGCCACGAGAACCCCGGCGCCCACGCCGTCTGCCCGTTCTCCCCGGCCGCCTGGCTGCGGAACGGGTCATGCGGTGCAAAACTGGCACCTCCCCGGAGGGCGAGGTCGTAGCGCGCCCGGGCGTCCGGGTCGATCAGTGTCTCGTATGCCTGCTGGATGGCGATGAACCGCTCGCTCGCACCCGGGTCCGGGTTGACGTCCGGGTGATACTGTTTCGCAAGGTTCCTGTACGCCGCCCGGATCTCGTCGGGTGCGGCGTCGGGGGAGATGTTTAGGATCTCGTAATAGGTCTCCACAGCAGCCCTCACGCGGTCTCAGTCCGAGGAGACCTCGCCCGTATCCCCGTTCACCGTCACCCGGATGCCGGGGGCGAGACTGGAGAACTCCGGCGGGAGGCGGTCGACCATCGGGATCCCCGCGATGATCGCCCCGACCGCGATGATGGGCTCGGCTTCCGTGTTGATGATCGCCGCAGGAGCACAACCGTTCTGCTTTAACGCGTAGATCACGTAGGATCCGACCGTCGATCCCTTTCCATACGGGAACGCCAGAACGCGCCCGGCGATGGACTGACCCTCGAGCGGATGCTCGCACTCGACGACGGTACCGGTCTCGGGGTCCACACCCGAGAGGAATGATATGGGTTCGGACGAGACGAGGAGGTCCCCGCTCGCAACACCCCTGGATATACTTCTGCCCTGCATCTTCACTGCCACCACATTATAATGTGGTTGGAGATCCAACTATATGAGTAACATGGACGAAACCATTGGCAGCACTCCTGGCAGCGAACACGATATGCTTGCCCTCCAGGTTCAGGATTTAAAGGCACAGATCCTGGATTACAAACTTAAAAATGAGTTGCTCGAAAAGGAACTCCTTCAACTCAGAAAAGAGAACAGCCAGCTCAAGAAGGTGCCGTTGTTTGTTGCCGCTGTGGTCGATGTGCTTGAGAACGGCGAAGTGTATCTCCGGCAGCAGGGTAACAACCAGGAATATGTCACTGTAGTCAACGAAAAACTCCACCGCACCCTCAAACCAGGGATGAAAGTGGCGGTGAACAATACGCTCTCCATCGTCAAGACGATCGGCAATATCTACGATTCGAGGGTCAGGGTCATGGAACTCGACGAACAGCCGAACGTGACGTTCGAGCAGGTCGGCGGCCTGAAAGAGGAGATCGAGGAGGTCAGGGAAGCGGTCGAGTACCCGCTCACGAAACCCGAGATCTACGAGCGCATAGGCGTGGAGCCCCCGAAAGGCATCCTCCTCTACGGCTCGCCGGGGACCGGGAAGACCCTCATCGCAAAGGCGGTTGCGCGCCAGTCGAAGGCACGGTTCATCAGGATGTCCGGAAGCGAGCTCGTCCACAAATACATCGGGGAGGGCGCGCAGCTCGTGCGCGAACTCTTTATCCTCGCCCGCGAACGCGCTCCGGCGATCGTCTTCATCGACGAGATCGATGCGATCGGGAGCATGCGCACCAATGACGGGACCTCCGGCAGCGCCGAGGTCCAGAGAACGCTGATGCAGCTGCTCGCCGAGATGGACGGGTTTGGGAACCGCGGCAACGTCCGGATCATGGCGGCGACGAACCGCATCGATATGCTGGACCCGGCCCTCCTCCGCCCGGGCCGGTTCGACCGGATCATCGCGGTTCCGCTCCCCGACGCCGGAGCACGCCTCGAGATCCTGAAGATCCACACCGCGAAGATGACGCTTGCCGGGAATGTGGACTTGCCCGGGATAGCGGAACTCGCCGGGAACACCACCGGTGCGGAACTGCAGGCGGTCTGCCGCGAGGCCGGGATGTTGGCGATCCGGCGGGACGCCGATGCCGTCGACCAGGCAGACTTCCTCGCGGCGATCAAGAAGGTGAAGCGCGAGGTGGCGATACCCGACAGCCGCATGTATCTCTGATGGGGATTCGTCCATCCCCCAGCATTCAGGAACTCTTATCGCTCTCTCCGGCCCATCAGGTATGCAATGAACGTCCTCCTCATTCAGCCGGAGGGGGTTGACCTCTACGCCACCCTGCTCAAGTCCGAGACCAGCAGGGGAGCTCTTCGTTTTTACCAGCCTGATCGGCTGGTCTACGGCATACGCATCCGGACCGCGTCGCTCGGGAGTGCGCTTGCCCTCGTCTCCGAACTCCGGTGGTATATCCAGCGCTACGTCGAGGAAGTCCTCTTCGAGCCTGAGGAAGGAACCTTCTACTCGTCAGGGCTTGCCCGGCAGATCTACGAGCGGGACGTGAAACCCGCTCACCCGTGGCGGTACCGTTGCCTTTACCGGATCTCCGGGGACCACATGGCGGATACCATATGGATGGACGAGGGCACGACGCCGGAGGCGTATGCCGACCGGACGGAGCCCGACGATACGATGCTCGAGGTCTGGTGCGCCGAAGACGAGTACCCGGCCGGGTAGAGCGGGACGGCAGGAATTGTGCGTCACCGGACTGCGCACCTGCGATGCTCGTGCTCCGGTTCATTAGAACCGTCGCGCGTCCCGGCAGTCACACCCTTCGGCCAGTCGTTCCCCCAAAGGCAATAGCCACCATGGTCCACTGCAGGGGGGGACATGCCGAGGAAAAAGGCCGATCCCGGGGGCAAACCGGGCCCAGCACCAATCCCAGCAGGGTAGAGGTGAAGACCTGGAAATGGGTTTGAACAGATCTCTAAGTTCTGGAAAAACGCGGATTTATCTCCTGAGCCCTGGCGTAACAATGATCGGCCTCATCAGGTTTGCCCGGACTTGACAGAACCTCCCCCTTCATCCACCAGACCACAGCATACTCCGGATTAAGTTCAAGAGCCCTGTCTACGGATGGAAGCACGTCCTGATACCGTCCCGGATTGTAGGGTGCGACACTTTTACCAGGCCAGGCATCTTCAAATTCGGGATCGAGTTCGAGAGATATGTTAAAACATTTCATTGCCTGTTCCCCTCAGGAGGGTATCGACACTCGCGAAGTCGTCCAAGGCGCTTTTCCGGGAAAGACGATATTCGTTTGCATTCCATCGGTGCTCGGGCTCCCGCTCTTCCGCCGGGATGCCCTCCTCATCGCAGAACGCTCTCCTCCTATATAGGGAAAGGGCGAAGATTGATACATGCAGCAGAGCTGGATCGGCGGGGATTTGAGGTTCTCCTACTGTACCGAGCACGACCTCCCCGACATATCCCGGATGCTCGCGAAGGCGTCGGTCTGCAGGTGGATGTTCTTCGGGCCGAACACAGAAGAGGCCACCCGCTCCTATTTCCTCCCCCTGATCGAGGAGATGCAGGCAGCGCTTGCGGAGGGAAGAACGCCGGATCACCATCTGTTCACGGTAAGAATGAAGCGCACCGGGGACTTTGTCGGGCAGTGCGCACTTCTGCCGGTCGATTACAGCCCGAGATCGTTCCTGATCGGTTACCAACTCGACGATACCTACTGGAAAAGAGGTTACGGCACCCTGGCCTGCACCTTCCTGGTCTTCTTCGCGTTCACCGCGCTCGACGGTTACCGGCTGAACGGCGATACCGTCGCAGGTAACATGGCATCGCGGCGGGTGATGGAGAGATGCGGCTTTGTTCTCGAGGGTACCCAGCGGCAATACTGGCATGCCGGGGACGGATATTACGATCGCCTGGTCTTCGGCCTCCTCGCGAGCGATCTAACCCCGGAGCGTCGTTCGGGACTGAGAGAGACGTTCACGGCCGGGTCCCCGGCCATGCATTGATGATGAGTATACTTCTCCGGGAGTGAGAGAGCTGTGAAAAGTCCGGGTGTGCTGCGCGCGTGTGTATCCCGTTCCGATACCCTTTCTCATTACCGCCCCTGCAGGTTTTTTCCTCAACCGCGTGTGAACTACCCCGCGCCTCTCGGGCGGGGCTTCCTGCTTCATTCTCCTCCCCATCGGGAGCGAGTCCACAGGCTCGACGGTGCGTTCCACACCTGCTACTCCAACAAGATTCTGATCTTGGAGAGCGAATTTTTTGATATTGATCGCCGCGTTGATGTCGCGGTCGTGGTGAGTGCCGCAGTCAGGACACACCCATTCTCTATGCGAAAGGGTGAGATCCCGCTTGAGGTATCCACAGGTGCTGCATATCTTTGATGATGGTTCAAACCTCCCGATCTTCAGGAGCGTCTTGCCGTACTTCCGGCACTTGTACTCCAGCATCGTGAAGAACGTGCTCCACGATGCATCGGAGATGCTCCGGGCAAGGCAATGGTTCTTCTGCATACCGGCGACATTCAACGATTCCACTGCTATCGCTTGGTTCTCGCTCACGATTCGATTAGAGAGGTTGTGCAGGAACTCGTTCCGCTGGTTGGCGACCTTCTCGTGGCACCGGGCAAGTTGCTGGATCGCCTTCTTCCGATTCTTCGATCCTTTTACCTTCCGGGATACTCGCTGCTGCAATACCTTCAGGCGCTGGAGAGAGTTTTTCAGGAACCGGGGGTTCTCAACCTTCTCCCCGGTCGAGAGGGTGGCGAAATCGGCCAGGCCAACATCAATCCCGAGCGTCGTATCCAGAGCAAACGGTACCGGTGCGGGTTCGGGTTTCCCGTCATCGACGAGGATACTGATGAACCATTTCCCGGTCGAAGTCACCGAGACCGTTGCATACTTCATCTTCCCGGTGAATGTCCGGTGGAGAGTTGTCTTGGCCTCACCGATTTTCGGGAGTTTGATCTGACCTCGCTCGAAATCCACGGTGTAATGCTGGGGTACCTGAAAGGACTGTACCGGATTCTTCTTTGACTTGAACCGGGGAAACCCTTTCTTCTCGCGGAAGAACCGGGTGAAGGCATTGTCGAGGTTCTTGTTGGCACTCTGGAGTGATTGAGAGTTGACCTCCTTGAGCCACGGATGCTCTTCCTTGAAGGCGGGAAGGCGGGTGTTCAGGTCAAAGCAGGAGAGTTTTTGACCTTCCTGTTCGTATGCCCGGATCTTTTGTTCCAGAGAAGAGTTATACACAAACCGACAGGCATGGATGTGCTGCAGGAGGGATGCAACCTGCTCCCGGTTGGGATACATCCGATACTTGTAGGCTTGAAGCATACAAGTATTACGTGTCTTTATAATAATATCTATTTTCAGGTAATTCGTCGGGAATATGACGAAGAGGCTCCGCTTTCATCCCCGGCCTTCAGGCCGGGGTCTTCTCGCTCCGCCCCTTCAACCCCGGAAGATAAATCGCCCGGCTCCACTTCGTATGAGCCCGTTATTGTTTCGGGGCTCTACGAGGTGGCGACGAATGGTGAACATGGGACGGGGAAGAACCCTGCCGGATAATAACGTCCATAAGGAACTCCAGCACACTTCAGATGAGGAAAAATCCATGTCCGTACCCGATCTCTCCCTCGAAACCACCGTAGGTCCGCTTACGCTCAAGAACCCGTTCCTGCTCGCCTCGGGTCCGCCGACCGCATCGGGCGAGCAGATCCGGCGCGCGTTCCGGCTCGGCTGGGCGGGTGCGGTCACGAAGACCATCGTCCCGGATGCGATGGAGATCCAGGATGTTTCACCCCGTTTTGCAGCCTGGAAAGACGAGAGTTCTGGACTCCTCGGCTTTGAGAACATCGAACTCTTAAGCAGGAAGGATGAGTCCTACTGGTCCGGGGAGATCGCCGCCATTCGGAGGGAGTACCCGGACAGGGTCCTCGTTGCGAGCATCATGGCCTCGCCCGATCCGGAAGAATGGCAGGAGTTCGCCTGCACCGTGCAGGACGCCGGGGCGGATGCGATCGAGCTGAACGTCTCCTGTCCCCACGGGATGCCGGAGCGGGGGGTCGGTGCGGCCATCGGGCAGCACGCCGACCTGGTCCGCGAGGTGACCCGGGCGGTGCGGAAGGTCGCCGCGGTTCCCCTGATCGTCAAGCTCACCCCCAACGTGACGGATATCATGCCGGTTGCCGCGGCCGCGGTCGACGCCGGGGCCGATATCCTCTCGGCCATCAACACGGTCCAGTGCCTCATGGGCATCGACCTCGATACGCTCGAACCGCGCCCCTCGGTTGCCGGGGCGAGCACCTACGGCGGGTACTCGGGGCCCGCGGTGAAGCCGATCGGCCTAAAGGTGATCTCGCAGATTGCCCGGGAGCTCCCGGTCCCTCTCATGGGGATCGGCGGCATCTCCCGGTGGCAGGACGCTGCCGAGTACATAGCGGCCGGGGCGTCGGCGGTCCAGGTATGTACGGCGGTGATGTGGGAAGGGGCAGGGATCGTCCGTGAGATGGATAGAGGTCTGTCGGGATACCTTGCAGAGAAGCAGTTTGCGGGAGTCGGGGCACTCAGGGGCCGCGCCCTCCCCCGCATCGGGACACATGCATCCTTATCGAGGAGCATTTACCGGTTTGCAGCCGTAGGATTCCCCGAGCGGTGCATATCCTGCGGCCGGTGCGTGACGGCCTGCCGCGACGGGGGATACCATGCGGTATCGATAGTCGACCAGCGCGTCGCGATCGAGAGAGATCGGTGCGACGGGTGCAGCCTCTGTTCCCACGTCTGCCCGGAAGGCGTGATCGTCATGCTGCCCGGTTTGTAAACGGGTGCGGCTCACCCATAGCGCCACCCGGGTGTCGGACCATCAGCCCCGTCAGGACTCGTATCGCGTAGGGCAGCCGCTTTAACAGAAAAAAGGGATTGCATCAGGCGAGATACTGCATCTCTGAGGGATTGATCGCGACGGCCAGAGCGTATCGCTCGATTATGAGCCCCAGTTCTGAGAGAAACTTTGCCGGGTGTCTCCTCATCGGATTCAACACGACGTGCGCAAAAAAGGAAACGCCCTTCAGGCGAACATCTCGCCGAAGGTCGTGTGGAAGTGGTGGCGGTCGAAGTCCACCGAGAGTTTGTCGATTGCCTTCATGAAGTCGTCGCTGTTGACGGCGTCGCGTTCCATCCTGATGGCGAACATGCCCGCTTCCATACATATTGCCCGGAGGTCGGCGCCGTTCTTCCCCTCGGTGAGCCGGGAGACCTCCGAGAGGTTGACGTCCTTGTCAAGGTTCATGTGCAGGGTATGGATCTGCAGGATCGCAAGCCTTCCTGCGTGGTCGGGGAGCGGTATCTCGATCATCCGGTCGAACCGGCCCGGGCGGAGGAGGGCGCGGTCGAGGATATCGATCCGGTTCGTGGCGGCGATGATCTTGACGTCCCCGCGGTTGTCAAAACCGTCCATCTCCGCGAGGAGCTGCATCAGCGTCCTCTGGACCTCCCGGTCCCCGGAGGTCGTCGAGTCGTTCCGGTGTGCACCTATCGCATCGATCTCGTCGATGAAGATGATTGACGGCGACTTCTGCTTCGCGAGGTCGAAGAGCTCCCGGACCAGGCGGGCCCCCTCGCCGATGTACTTCTGCACCAGCTCCGAGCCCACCACGCGGAGGAAGTGTGCGTTCGTCTGGTGGGCCACCGCCCGGGCGAGGAGCGTCTTTCCCGTGCCGGGCGGGCCGTAGAGCAGCACGCCCTTCGGCGGGGAGATGCCGACCTTCTCAAAGAGTTGCGGCTTTGTCAGGGGGAGCTCGACAGCTTCCCTGACCTCTTCTATCTGCGGTTCGAGGCCGCCGATCTTCCCGTAAGTCTCCTCCGGGGACTCGACCAGTTCCATACCGTAGATCTGCGCGTCGTAGCTTGTTGGGAGCACATCCACTATCGCCAGGGACTGCTGGTTGAGCGTGCATCTCACACCCGGTTTGAGGAGATCGGGGTCGATAAGTTGTGACGTACGGACTAAAAATCGTGGCCCTGCGCTGCTGCGCACAATCACCCGGCTGTTGTCGATAACGTCGGTAACGGTCCCGATCACGAGAGGAGGGCTTCTGAGCTGTTCGATCTCGCTCTTGAGTTTTCTGAGCTCGCGCTCGTAACGGATCTTCTGGGTCTCAATATATCGTTTTTCGGACTCCATCTGACGGAACTGCTCGCGTAGCTCCAGGTTTCGGTTTTCGAGGTTTGTAATCCGTTCCAGGAGATACTGGTAGATGTCTTCACCGGTATCCTTCTCTGGCGCCTGCCGAACGATATCTCCCATGGGTCTCCTCGAATAATTATATAGGTTAAAATGAATATAAAGTTGTTTGCGAGACTTATGCAGTGTGAACTATGCGGCGCTCCCATACAAGGACCGTCGAAAACCATCCAGATCGAAGGTGCAGAACTCTGTGTCTGCCTCCGATGCGCAAAACACGGTACAGAAGTCCAGCAACCGCGACGAAGGGGTGCCCCGCAGACGAAACCGGGTGTCGCCGTTCCACAGGCCCGGAGGAGGCCGCGGGACGTCTTCGACCTGATGGAAGGCGAGCTCGTCAGCGATTACGCCGACCGGATCCGGGTCGCCCGTGAAGGGAAAGAATGGTCTACGCTCGACCTTGCACAGGCAATCAGGGAGCGCGAGCTCCTCGTCAAAAAGATAGAGAAGGGAGACCTCATCCCTGAAGACGACGTCCGGCGAAAACTCGAGAAAGCTCTCGATATCAGGCTGATTGACTCGGCCGAAGACAGCACCTCCGTCGGCGGGCCGGGACGGGTGACCATGACCGTCGGCGACGTTATATCGTTCAAGAAGGGCCGGAAGTAAGACCCTCTTCCATATTTTTTCCCCGGGGACCGGTTCGTCCCGGATTCTCTTCATGCACGAAGATCCGGCATATTTTTATACTTGCACGCGTAACAACATACCTAATGCGTGGTGAATGTTTTTTCGCCGGTGAATGTTTTTACCTCGGCTAACGAAGTAACCACCCCCGCAGGAGCAACCAGCCAGTTTTTTATCGCCGATGTCCGTAATTTCGGAGCGGCAGCGTTCTATCGCTATTTTACCCCGTTTTAAATCATTCCCGGGATGACGGTAATCGCTCAAATCCGGGAGGATCTTGATTATGAGAGGAAAAGAGATTCGTCTGGAACGTATCATGGATCGAAATACCGGCAGGACCATCATCGTGCCGCTCGACCACGGCGTGACGCTCGGCCCCATCCCGGGGTTGGTCGACGTCGGAAGGACCATCGACCTCATCGCCGAAGGGGGGGCGAACGCGGTGATCGGTCACGTGGGGCTTGCACTGCACGGGCACCGTGGGCATGGACGGGATGTCGGCCTGATCATGCACCTCTCGGCGAGCACCAGCATCGGCCCGGACCCGAACGAGAAGGTGCTCGTGAATACCGTCACGAACGCCCTGAAGATGGGCGCCGACGGTGTCTCGGTGCATATCAACGTCGGGGCCGACTCCGAGGCACGGATGCTTACAGACCTCGGGCGGGTCGCCGTCGAGTGCATGGAGTGGGGGATGCCGCTCCTTGCGATGATGTACCCGAGGGGCAGGAAGGTCGCGGACGAGCACGACATTGAATGCGTCAAACTCTCCGCACGGGTGGCCGCTGAACTCGGCGCTGATATCGTCAAGACCGTCTACACCGGCGATGCGGACTCGTTCCGGGAGGTGACGCAAGGGTGCCCGGTGCCGGTCGTGGTCGCAGGAGGCTCGAAGACCGACGAACGCGCGATCCTCGACCTCATCGAGGGCGCGATGGAAGGAGGAGCCGCCGGGATATCGATCGGGAGGAACGCCTTCCAGCACCCGGCACCCGACCGCTTGATCCGTGCCGCGGCGGTGATCGTCCACGAGGGGCGGTCGGCAGAAGAAGCGATGGAGATTCTGAGGACGTGAGAAGATGATAGGCAAAGAGATCCGCCTCGAGCGGATAATGGACAGAAACACCGGCCGCGCCGTGATCATCCCGATGGACCACGGGTTCACGATGGGCCAGATCGAGGGGCTCTGCAACATGACCAAGACCGTCAACGCGGTGAGCGAAGGGGGAGCAAACGCCATCGTCCTTCACAAGGGGATGGTGAAGGGAGGACACCGGAAGCACGGGAAGGATATCGGCCTCATCGTGCACCTCTCCGCAAGCACATCGATGAACCCGGACCCGAACGATAAGGTGCTCGTCTGCACCGTGGAGGAGGCGGTCGCGCTCGGCGCCGATGCGGTCTCGATCCACATCAACCTCGGCGCCCCGAACGAATCAAGGATGATCGAGTCGGCGGGCGCGGTGGTGCGGGACTGCAACCGCTGGGGGATACCGCTCCTGATCATGATCTACCCCCGCGGCAAGGGGATTGACCCGACCTCGCCGCAGGCGATCGGACACTGTGTCCGGGTGGCCGAAGAGCTCGGGGCCGACCTGATCAAGACAACCTACACCGGCGACCCGGAGACATTCCGCCGGATCACCGCGGCCTGCTCGGTGCCGGTGATGATCGCCGGCGGCGAGAAGGGTGGGGACCTCGAGACGCTTACGACCATCCGGGACGCCATCGGGGCGGGCGCGGCGGGTGTCTGCATGGGGAGGAACGCCTTCCAGCGCGAAGACCCCGGCCGGTTCATAGGCGCGATCGCGCGGGTGGTGCATGGGGGCGTAAGCCCCGCCGAGGCACTGGGGACGGAGCGATGAAGCAGTTCTGGGTCGATATCAGGCCGTGGAGGAAGAATCTTGCGACCGCCGCGATCGAGAGCGGTGCCGACACCCTGGTGGTGGACGACGCAGAGCACGTGCGGGAACTCGGGCGAGTGACGACCGTCGCAGAGAACGGCGACCTCGTCCCGGGAAAAGACGTCTTCGAGATCGAGATCGTCGATAAGGCGACCGAAGAGGAGGCGCTCCGGCTCGCGGCCCGGGGCCCTGTCATCGTCCGGACACGGGACTGGACGGTCATACCGCTCGAGAACCTCGTTGCGCAATCGAGCCGGATCATCGCCGCGGTCACGAACGCGGATGAGGCGACGCTCGCCCTGACCGCCCTCGAGCGCGGGACGGCAGGAATCCTCCTCTCGACCGACGACCCGGCGGAGATCCGGCGAGTTGCAGAGACGGTCGCCGGCGCCGGCGCAGCGGTTCCCCTCACGACGTTCGAGGTGACCCGGATCGTCCCCGTCGGAATGGGAGACCGGGTCTGTGTGGACACCTGCTCCCTCCTCACCGACGGGGAGGGGATGCTCGTCGGCAACACCTCCTCGGCGTTCCTGCTCGTCCACCCCGAGACCCTGGAGAACCCCTACGTGGCGCCGCGACCGTTCCGGGTGAACGCCGGGGCGGTGCATGCCTACATCCTCCTCCCCAACGGGAAGACGGCATACCTCGCCGACCTCGCGATAGGCGATACGGTGCTCGTTGCGGAGCATACCGGCGCGACCCATGATGCGGTCGTCGGCCGGGTGAAGATCGAGCGCCGCCCCCTCCTCCTCGTCGAGGCGAAGGCCGGCGACGCAACCGTGAGCCTGGTCCTCCAGAATGCCGAGACGATCCGGCTTGTTCGAGAGGACGGGTCGGCCGTATCGGTTGCGAACCTCGCGGTAGGCGACAGAGTGCTCGGCAGCATCGCGGAGGGCGGGCGGCACTTCGGCATCGCCGTCGCCGAGACGATCCTGGAGAAGTGACGGCGATGCTTGCAGGTATCATCGGCGGCACGGGGCAGATGGGGCGGTTTTTTGCGGGAGTCTTTGAGGAAGCCGGCTGGGAGGTGATCGTCTCAGGGACGAAGACCTCCCTCACCAACCGGGACGTCGCGGAGATGGCGGACCTCGTCATGGTCTCGGTGCCGATCCACGTCACCGTCGGGGTGATCCGGGAGGTCGCAGGGTTATTGTCGGAGGAGCAGGTCTTCTGCGACCTGACGTCCCTCAAGGTCGAACCGGTCCGTGCGATGCTCGAATCGCGCGCGGAGGTGATCGGGCTCCACCCGATGTTCGGGCCGGGCGCCGCATCGCTCCGGGGCCAGACAATCGTCGCGACGCCGGCCCGGTGCGGGCCTGAGACCCTCGAAGGCCTCCTCTCCATCTTCCGCGACCAGGGGGCGGCGATCACCCTCTCGACGCCTGAGGCCCACGACCGGATGATGGCGGTGATCCAGGGGCTCACTCACTTCATAACGCTCGCAAAGGCGGAGGCCATCCGCCGGACCGGTACCGACGTCGGAGAGACCCTGTCGTTCACGAGCCCCGTCTACCGGATCGAGCTGGGGTTCGTCGGGCGCCTCCTCGCCCAGGACCCCGGGCTTTACGGCGACATCCTCCAGATGAACCCGGTCGTCCCGGAGGTGCTCAGCGAGTTCGAGGAGGCGGTCCGGACGCTCCGCGCGATTGTGGAGTCCGGCGATGACGAGCGATTCCAGGCGTTCTTCACAGAGAATGCTGCTTACTACGCCTCATACCTCGGCGCCGCGACGGCAGAGACGGACGACCTCATCAACCATGTGGTGAACCGATGACCGTCGCAACACTCGGGCCGCCCGGGACGTTCAGCCACGAACTCGCCGCCGCACTCTATGGTGACGATATCGAACTCCTGCCGACCATTCGCTCGATCATCGAGCGTGTGGCGAGCGGCGCGGCAACTGGCCTCGTGCCGATCGAGAACTCGGAGGCCGGCGGCGTGGGGGAGACGCTCCAGGGGCTCCTGGAGTTCGGCGTCTCCATCACCGGAGAGGCCTACATGCCTGTCCGGCACCACCTCGCGGCCCGCGGGGAGCCCACACGCCTCTCGGTCATCTACGCCCACCCGCAGACGCACGAGCAGTGCTCCATCATCCTCGACCGCCTCGGTGTCGAGGTCGTGCACACGAGCAGCAACGCCGCAAGCGCGGTCGCAATGCAGAGAGACGAGGACGCCGGTGCGGTCGTCCCGGAGATGGCGGCGACGATCTACGGTCTTCCCGTCGTTGTCCGGGATATCCAGAACAGCAGGGAGAACACCACCCGATTCGTAGAGATATCCTCAGTTCCCCGCGCTTCCGCGGGATGCACGAAGTGCAGCCTCCTCGTGGACCCTGATACCGACCGGGTCGGCCTCCTCGCCGATATCCTCGGAGTCTTCGCCCGGCGCGGGATCAACCTGACCCGGATCGAGTCGCGGCCGTCGCGGCGGGGCATCGGGAAGTATGTCTTCTTCATCGACCTCGAGGTCTCGGAAGGGTTGCAGGAGGCAAGGGAGGAACTCAAAAGCATGACCAGTGTCAGGGAACTCGGATGCTACGCCCGCATGGAGGTGCCGGGTATATGATCGTCAGGGTATCGCAGACCGGACCGGTCGATGCGATGTTCGAGGCTCCGCCCTCCAAGAGTTACACCCACCGGGCGCTGATAGCAGGAGCGCTCGCCGCGGGAAAAACGCGTATCGAAGGGCCGCTGCGCGCTGTCGATACGGAACTGACCGCCCGGGGGCTCGATACCCTCGGCGTATCTCTCGAGTGGCTGCCGGGGAAGATTGCCGTCACCGGGTGCGGCGGCGCCTTCCCGGCGGCGAGAGAGGTCACCATCGACTGCGGGAACTCCGGGACGACGCTACGGCTCCTCGCCTCGGCGGCGCTCCTCTCGCAGCACCCGGTGGTGCTGACGGGGAGCCCGAGGATGCTCGAACGGCCGGTCGGCCCCCTTGCCGGGGCGCTCCGCACGCTCGGCGGGGAGGTCACGTTCACCGGTGAGCCCGGTTACCCGCCCATCCGCATCTCCGGCAGGCTCCGCGGCGGGAAGGCAGAGATCGACGGGAGCGTAAGCAGCCAGTTTATATCGTCCATCCTGATGGCGGCGCCCTACGCGGATAACGATGTGGAGCTCGCGCTCCCGGCAACCCCGGCCTCGCGGTCCTACCTCGATGTGACCGCGGACGTGATGCTCCGGTTCGGCGCCCGCCTCGATCGGCGGGGCTACGACTGGTTCCGGGTGGAGAGCGGCGTCCCCTACCAGGGGAGGGCTTACCGGATCGAGGGCGATTACTCATCGGCTTCCTACCTCTTCGCGGTCGCGGCCGTCTGCGGGGGGCGGGCCACGGTCACAGGCTTGAACCCGGCGTCGGTCCAGGGTGACCGCCGGTTCCTCGATGCCCTCGAGGCAATGGGGTGCCGGGTCACCGCAGGGAGAGACGTGGTGACGGTGGAGCGAGCGGACGACCTTGCCGGGATCGAGATCGATATGTCCTCGTCCCCCGACACCGTCCAGACGCTCGCGGCGGTGGCGGCAGTCGCAGCGTCGCCGACGACGATCACCGGGACGGCGCACCTGCAATACAAGGAGAGCGACCGCGTCGGGGTGACGGCGGATACCCTCCGGAGGATGGGGGCAGGAGTCGAGGTCGGGGAGAACTCCCTCACGATCACCCCCGCGCCCCTCCACGGCGTCGCCGTCGACCCGCACGACGATCACCGGACGGCGATGGCGTTTGCCGTGCTCGGCCTCGCGGTCGGGGGTATGGCGATCCGTGACCCCGAATGCGTGGAGAAGTCCTTCCCCGGCTTCTGGGAGGCGCTCTACAAGGAGGGCCTGCTGTGAAGGTCGCCCTCACCGGATTCCGGGGGACCGGAAAGACATCGGTCGGCCGCATCCTCGCGAACAGCCTCGGGCTGCCGTTCTTCGATACCGATGCGCTGGTGGAACAACTGGTAGGGATGCCGATCCCGGAGATATTCCGGCAACACGGGGAGGCCGGCTTCCGCGCTCTCGAGCGGGAGGTGATCGCGTCGCTTTGGGATGTGGAGGGCGTGATCAGCACCGGCGGGGGGGCGGTCATGGACCCGGCAAACGTCGCGGACCTCCGGCGGCACGGCAGGGTCTACCTCCTCTCGGCCGCGCCCGAGATAATCGTTGAGCGGATCGCCGGGAGCAACCGGCCGGGGCTGACCGACCTCTCGCCGGCCGAGGAGGTGCGCACGCTCCTCGCCCAAAGGAAGAAGGCATACATCGGTGCGGCCGATACCTGCATCGATACCGGCACCCGCCCGCCCCGCGAGGTCGCAGGGGTGATCCTCCGGCAGATTGCCGGGGAGGACGGCATCTCTCCCGGAGAGAGACGTGACCGCGACACCCTCCTTGAGCGGTTCGGGCTAGTGGCCCTGCGGGATATGCTCGAACGGGACCCAGGCCTCCGGGTCTGCGCCATCGCCGGCCACCCGTGCGCTCACAGCAGGAGCCCGCTCCTCTACAACCGGCTCTTCGAAAACTTCGGGATGCACTACCATTACACCCTTCTTGAGTGGCCGGACGCGGCGACGATCGTCCGCCTTGCCTCCCTCCTCCCGCTCAAGGGCTTATCGGTCACGATCCCGTTCAAGACTGACGTGATGCGCCACCTCGACGAGGTCGACGAGCACGCAGCGGCGATCGGGGCGGTGAACACCGTGGTGCGGTGCGGTGGAAGGCTGTACGGCCATAACACCGACTGGGTGGGCGTGCGGGCCCCGCTCGCCCACCGGCGGGGCGCCCGGGCGGTGGTCCTCGGCGCGGGGGGTGCGGCGGCCGCGGCAGTCTACGCCCTCCTCTCGCTCGATATGGACGTGACGGTGCTTGCCCGACGGCCGGAGGCAGCGAGGACGCTCGCCGACCGGTTCAGGTGCCGGTGGGGGGCACTGGAAGAGTTCAAGGGGAGCGACGCCGATGTTGTGGTACACACGACCCCGGTCGGGATGGAGCCCGATACCCGGAGCCTGCTTACCCCCTGCGACCTCGAGCGGAAGACGACCGTATTCGACCTCGTCTACACACCGCCGGCAACGCCCCTCATCAGGGCGGCAGGGGAGGCCGGGTGCGAGACGATACCCGGCACGGAGATGTTCGTCCACCAGGCGGCGGAGCAGTTCCGGCTGATCACCGGGATCGCGGTGACGCCTGAACTCGTTCGGGAGATGCTTGCATGAATACGTTCGGGAGAAACTTCAGGTGCACGACGTTCGGCGAGAGCCATGGGTTGGCGGTGGGTGTGGTCGTCGACGGCTGCCCGCCGGGGGTCGCCCTCACGGAGGCGGATATCCAGCCTTACCTCGACCGGAGGCGGCCGGGGAAGAGCCCGCTTGAGTCCGGGAGGCAGGAGGCCGACCGGGTGGAGATCCTCTCGGGGACATTCGAGGACAAGACGACCGGCGCCCCGATCGCGCTCGTCGTCGCCAACCGTGACGTCCGGTCGGAGGACTACGACGCGCTCCGGGACGTCTTCCGGCCGGGGCACGCGGACTACACCTGGCAGGCGAAGTACGGGCTCCGCGACCACCGGGGCGGCGGGCGGAGTTCGGGTCGCGAGACCCTTGCACGGGTCGCGGCAGGCGCCGTCGCAATCCGTTGCCTTGAGCCCCAAGGCATCGCGGTCCGGGGGAGGGTCGTCGAGGTCCACGGCGCGACAGAGCCGGCAGCGATGGAAGAGGAGATCCGTGCTGCCCACGATGCCGGCGATTCCGTGGGCGGGATCGTCGAGGTGACGGCTGCCGGGTGTCCGGCGGGCCTCGGGGATCCGGTATTCGGGAAGCTCGATGCTGCCATCGCCGGGGCGATGATGGGGATCGGCGCGGTGAAGGGCGTCGAGGTAGGTGAGGGGTTCGCCGCCGCCCGGCTCTACGGGAGTGAGATGAACGATCCCATTCGCGAAACCGGGTTTACGAGCAACCACGCGGGTGGCGTCCTCGGCGGGATCAGCACCGGGCAGGAGATCGTCGTCCGGCTCGCCGTCAAGCCGACGCCCTCGATACGCCGGGTCCAGCAGACCGTCGATACGGCCGGGGCGGAGCGGGAGATCTCGGTCGGGGGGAGGCACGACCCCTGCATCGCGCCACGGGTGGTCCCGGTCGCGGAGTGCATGCTCGCGCTTGTCATCATGGATGCGATGCTTGAGCAGGCGAAGTACCGGGGGCTGGGTGCGACGGGCTGGAGGGCCGGAGCTTGAGCACCGCAAGGTGCGAGGTGTGGCGGTTCGTTAGGACGGCGCTTCATACTCCCGGACAGACCACCCGGTCGCGCGATCAACGGACCAGCCGGGAGGCCACTACCTTCTTCGCCGCTCATGGAGCCTGCCGTCGCCGGTCACCAGGCAGGTCTCGCACCGGACCGTAGCGGCAAGAAAGAGGGCGTCGTAGACCGTGATCCCGTGGCTGCACGCCAGATCGTATGCCGCGGGCATCAGGTCACGAGCCGGACCACGTGGCCGTGAGATCGACTATAGTACAATCCTCCACGATCTCATTGCTCTCTGTGTGATCCTCTCCGGGAAGAAGACCGCTGCGATGATGCCGCGAGTCCAGCACAAGGCTATCGGAGATCGCGATCCTCCCGGATCGGATCTGCGCCAGGAGGCCCTTCGCCTGAGGAGCGATGGGCTTCCCGTGCCAGGAGTTGGGCCTTGCGTCTTCTTCGTACCGACCGCTCGATGAAGGTGCAAACCTCATCCTGCCATGCCGGGATTGTCCAGTCCGTCGATCATCTTTCGGACCCGGGAATCGATACGGATGCTGAAAACAGAAGTTGTAGACATACTATCACGTATCCGGTTCTGATACGTGAAGGGGATCGTGAGATCTTCCATACTCACTTCAGCAGATCCGCGAGCTGCCGCATCTCCCGGATATGGTACTGCCCTTCGGCCGTCGGGGTGCCGGCATGGCAGAAGACGAACTCCGACCCGAAGAGGGGCAGGACTGCGCGGGCAGAGCGGAACTCGGCGCCCATGATGCTTGTACAGATAGGTTTCTGCGCCCGGTGGGTGAACGTGACGAGTTCGACCAGGTCGTCCCGGGTCCGGGGTTTCACGACGATCTTCGGGATGTCGCCGTAGGACCTGAGCAACTCTTCGATCTTTCCGAGCTCCGGCAGGGTGGGCATCTCTGCCGTGTGCAGCGAAGCGAGGATCTGGACACCCTGGCTCTTGATGAACGGCGCGTGGTCCCGGCAGCGCGCCTCCACGTCAACGAGATCGACGTATCGCGCTATCGGCTCGATGATTCGGGCCCAAAGAGCGGCGTCCCCGACGAACCGCCCTCCCTCCTCCCTGCTCCTGAGCGTGGCAATCAGGGGGATGGCGGTCTTCTCCCGGATCGCACGGACCTGGTCCAGCAGGTCTCCCTCCATCCGGTCGAGCCTGACCTCGATGAACGTCGGGTTGTACTCCACCACCTCGTCGATAACGCCGGCATCCTCCACAGAGACGACGATCTTCATACGCACCGGAGTATAATCGCTCCATCATTTAAATATCTGCCCGGTCATTCCCGTCAACTCCTCCCCACCGCACCGCAACGTTCCAGCATGGCGGCGACTACCTCGTCAAAGACCCCCGGCAGCCGTTCCCGGAGCCCTTCCACCCCGGCCTCCGTGACCCCACCGCCGGTCGCAACCTCCCCGATCAGGTCCCCCGGCGCCTTGCCGGTCTCCCGGAGGTAGGCGGCCGTGGCCGCGACCATCTCCGTTGCAAGCACGAGCGCCCGGTCCGGCGGGAGTTCGCTCGCACGGGCTGCCGCGCCGGCCAGTTCCTCGATGATTGCGGCGAGCAGTCCCGGCCCGCAGCTCGAGAGGAGCGTGGCCGCCGTGAGGTCCGCCTCTCCGACGCGCATCACGTTCCCGATGGACGAGAAGAGCCCCTCCACCCGGCGGGCGTCATCCTTCCCCACCCGCCGCCCGTGGCAGACTAGCGTTGTCCCTTTCCCGATCGCGGAGGTGACCGTGGGGATGACGCGGGTGACCGGCCCCGGATATAGCCCCTCAAGGTCTTCAAGGCTGACGCCGGCCGCGAGCGAGACGAGGTGCTCCCCCCTGGAGAGCACCGGCACGATCTCGCAGAGGACCTCCCGGATCTCCTGCGGCCGAACAGCGAGGATGATCGTGCGGCACCGCCGGGCGAGTTCCCTGTTCGTCTCCGCGATGCTGATCCGGGGCCATGCGCCGGCGCAAATGTCCCGGCTCTCCCGGCTCCGGGACGCGACCACGATCTCGCCGGGACAAAGCGCCCCCGACGAGAGGAAACCCTTCACCAGCATCCTGCCCATGTGCCCGTAGCCGATAACTCCTGCGCAGTCCATACTCCTCTCCACATCGTCTTCTTTCCCAAAAAGGATACCCGCCGCCGGGGTGGAGTATATAGGCCGGCCGGGCGAATGGTATCCAACAGATGCCGCACGATCATCACCCGGGATCCGGGTCACCGGAACTGCTTGCGCCGGCCGGGTCGCCGGAGGCCCTGTCCGCAGCGGTCGCCGCCGGCGCCGACGCCGTCTACCTCTCGGGGAGGCGGTTTGGGGCCCGGCACTACGCTGCGAACTTCTCCGACGAAGAACTCCGTGCTGCCGTCGATTACGCGCATCTCCGGGGGGTCAGGGTCTACGTCACGGTAAACATCCTCGTCCGGGAGACCGAACTCCCCGACGTGGCCCGATACCTTCTCTGGCTCTACGAGACCGGGGCCGATGCCGTCCTGGTGCAGGACGCCGGGGTGGCATCGCTCGCCCGGGAGGTTGTCCCGGACCTCCCCCTCCACGCCTCGACCCAGATGACGATCCACAACCGCGAAGGCGTTCTCCGGGCCGCACGGGAGGGGTTCTCCCGCGTGGTCCTGGCCCGGGAACTCACCCTCCCCGAGATTGAGGGGATTGCGGAGGTCCCGGGGGTCGGTATCGAGGTCTTCGCCCACGGTGCGCTCTGCTACTGTTACTCGGGCCAGTGCCTCCTCTCCTCGGTGATCGGGGGGCGGAGTGGGAACCGGGGGATGTGTGCCCAACCGTGCAGGAAACCCTACCGGCTCGTGACCGCCGAGAAGGATGACTACGGGCGCCCGAGGGACCTCCGGGCCGTGTCCGAAAAGGACCGTTACCTCCTCTCGACGCGCGACCTCGCGGTCTACCCCTGCCTCGACCGCCTCTCGTCTGCGCCGGTGGCGTCGCTCAAGGTTGAGGGGAGGATGCGGTCGCCGGAGTACGTCGCGACGGTGGTGAGCATCTACCGGCACGCCCTCGACGCGATCGCCGCCGGGGAGGCCTGGTCACCCTCGAGCGAGGAGATGCGCGACCTTGCCCTCGCGTTCAACCGGGAGTTCACGGAGGGTTACATCCTTGGCGCCTCTGATATTATGGCCCGCGACCGGCCAGGGAACCGGGGCGTCCTCCTCGGCACGGTCACTGGGTACGACTCGCGGAGGCAGGAGGCGACCGTTCGCCTCGTCGGCGACCTCGTGCCCCGCTCCGGCGACGGGCTGGCGTTCTGCACGGACGACCCCGAAGAGGATATCGGCGCGGTCGTCCGTGGCACCCCCGCCGTCCGGCACGCCACGGTCCGCCTTTCGGTCCCCGCGCCGGTGGGGGCGGGTGCCCGGGTATTCCTGACGAAGAGCGCCGATCTCGAGGAGCGGGCAAAACAGATCATGGCAAAATCCCTGCCGCAGGTGCCCATCGACGTCACGGTCATCTGGGAGGACGGCACGCCCTGCCTGGAGGGTGTCCTCACACAGAACAGCAACGAACTGCTCCGAGTGCGCTACCGTCCCGACCTCCGGATGGAGCCGGCACGGAACCGGCCGCTCACCGGGGATCAGATCGCGGAGCAGTTCGAAAAGACCGGGGGAACGCCGTTTACGGTCGGGAATCTGGACCTCCGCTACCCGGGCGGGCTTTTTGCGCCGCTCGGGGAGTTGAACCGGGTCAGGCGTTCATTCTTAGAAAGGGTCGAGGAGGCCGTCCTCGCCGCATACCGCCCGGGACCGGATGCGGTGCAGGCAGCCCGGGAACGGACCGAAACGGCGATCGCAGGCCTGACGCAGACGGAGAAGCCGGGACGAGAGAGACGACTTCCATCGGTCTCGGTCTACACCGACACCCTTGCGGGTGTAGCGGCTGCCGTCCGGGGCGGCGCCAGAACCGTCTATATCGAGGACGCCGACCCTGGAATCCTCAAAGAGGCCGCCGCCGTCTGCCGGGATGCGGGTGCCGACCTCGTCTGGAAGTGGCCGTCGATCACCCGGCAGGGGTTCCTCGACGCGGCGGCAGCCCTCCTCCCGTCGCTCTACGGCACAGGGGTCCGCGGCGTGATGGTGGGCGGGATGGGGGCTGCGGACGCGGTCCGGCAGGCCGAACCCTGCATGGACCTCTACGGCGCCGCCGGGCTGAACGTCTGGAATCACCGGACCGCCGGGGAACTTGCGGCGCTCTTCCTGCGCTGCACGGCCTCCCCCGAACTCCCGGCCGCCGACCTCGCAGGGCTCGCGGCGGCGGTTGGGGACGCTCCCGGACTCGAGGTGCTCGTGCAGGGGAACATCGAGGCGATGGTGACCGAGGACCGGCTGACAGCGGCGGTCGGGGCCGACCGCTTCATCGGGCTTGAGGACCAGAAGAAACGTGTCTTCCCGCTCCGGTGGGACGGTGAGGGACGGATCTATATTGCAAACGCCGTCGAGACCTGTCTCGTCGACCACCTGCCCGATATCATCGCAATGGGTATTTCCGCCGTCGCCATCGATGCACGAGGCAGGGGACCCCGCTACGCCGGGGAGATGACCGGCCTCTACCGGGCAGGGATCGAGGCCGTGGGCCGGGGTGAGGCCGGCATCCTCCCCGCGCTCAAGGATGAGGCGAAACAACGGGCACTCGGGGGTATCACCGGTGGGCATTTCACCCGGGGGCTCTCGAGGTGAGCATCCCCACAAGTTAATATCAGGGGAAGCAATCTATCAGTCAGACGTGATGGATAATGGTTTCACCGTTGGTTCTGGTCAATCTCAAGACCTATAAGGAGGGAATGGGCAGCAACGCTCACCGGATCGCCGCTGCAGCCGAGACCGTGGCAGAAGAGAGCGGCGTCGTCATCGGTGTCGCCCCGGTCTTCACCGAGCTTCACCCGATGAGCCACCACTACGCAATCCCGGTCTACGCCCAGCACATCGATGCGATCGCCCCCGGCGCTCATACCGGTCATATTCTCCCCGAGGCGGTCCGGTCGGCAGGCGCACGCGGCACCCTGATCAACCACTCCGAGCGCCGCCTCACCCTGGCCGATATTGGGGCCTGCGTCGAGATCGCACGAAGGCTCCACCTCGAGTCGGTCGTCTGCACGAACAACGACTCAACCAGCGCGGCGGCGGCGTCGCTCCGGCCTGACTACGTGGCGATCGAGCCCCCGGAACTGATCGGGAGCGGCGTCTCCGTCTCGAAGGCCGACCCGGGGATCATCGAGCGGTCCGTCAACGCTGTTTTGGCGGTGAACCCGGACGTGAGGGTCCTGACCGGGGCGGGCATCCAGTCCGGTGAATGCGTCAAGATTGCCGTCGACCTCGGGACAAGCGGTGTCCTCCTCGCGTCGAGCGTGGTCAAGGCCGATGACCCCGAGGCGGTCCTCCGGGATCTGGTCTCGCTGTTGTAAAAGAGTGCCTACGTTATCAGCGATATCAGGTCGTGCTTGGTGATGACACCCTGCACCTCTCCTTTATCGAGCACGATGATCGCGTGGCTGTGATGCAGGAGGTGGACGAGCGTATCGATCGGCGCCATCGGGGGGACCGTCGGGAACCCGGGCTCCATATAATCCTGCACCAGCCTCCGGTGCGTCTGGTGGAGACCGCCTTCTTCCATGGCGTTCATGATTGCCGACTCGGATATGCACCCGACGGGCACCCCGTTCTCGAGCACCGGCAGCTGGGAGATGCCGTTCTGTCCCATGATCTCGACGGCACGGCCAACGGGGTCGTCCGGGGCGACGGAGAGGACGGGAGCGTTCATCACGTCGGCCGCTGTGATCGCCGAGTGCTCCGCCGCCCGCAGGACTTCCACGATCCTGGCAAGCGTACTCACCCTCGGATCCACGCTCCCTGCCTCGATCCGCGCGACCATGGACTGGCTGATTCCGGCCATACGGGCTACATCTGCCTGCTTTAAGCCCATACGGAGCCTTTTCTCCCGCAGTTCGGCCGGGGTGGGTATCTCCATCTTATTACTATAGGTAATTTTTTTATATATATCTGTCTCCGGAACACAGCGACTATGACGGTACCGCGGCCCGTTCCCCTCGCCGGAGCAGGTTGATATAGCGCAAGGTTTCATGGGATGATATGGCCACGAACATTGAAGAGCAGCAGACCGTCCTTCTCAAGGTCAGGGAGATCCTCTCGACCTACCACACCCGGGACGCCGTCCGGGGCGAACTTGCGTCCCTCGGGTTCGTCGTCAAGGCGGAGCACGGGAACGTCGTATCCATGGAGAGTGCGCCTGCCGAGATCTTCGTCCAGCTCTCTGTGAATGACCAGGACGAGATCGTCGATTCACACGTCGTGACGTTTGAGGAGATTGAGTTAAAACCGGAGAAGAAAGACTGAGAACCGTATATTTACGTTCCGTCGAGAAGAACCTGCACGGGCAGGGAGTGGGAGGAGTAAGCCTCCTTCTGTTCTGTGCGGCATTCAGCTGAGCGCCATACCTGGGCGGATACCAGACTATCCATCTGCCCTATTCTGGCTTGCACCCGCAGGGATTCACCGTTTCATCGTTTCCCGCCGCTACGTTCAACGAGTTATCGCGCGGGGAAACCCGCGCTTCTCGCCCCCCGAGGGAGGCTCAGTCGTTTCATCACTGACGGCGGGCCGTGTCGTTTCTGTTTCATTGCCGTGACTCTCGCCACCCGCACTTGCATGCGGCTGCGTATCTGGCCGGTGGGAGGACTTTCCTCAGCAGCACAGGATGTGCCACCGTCGGCCGCACTCTCCCTCTCCCATATAATATTTTGCAGTGAGAATATAAAGCTGTACGGGTACCCCATCCCGGACTTGCCCCAGTCGTCCGGCACCGTGGACCCCCCGTGAAGCCTTCCGGATCGACCGCGCATATCCCGGGTCAGAGATAGATATATATGCTCGCCCCCGGTTTTTACCCCCTGGCGTTATAACCATGGGGGGGAGTGAGGTATCTACACAGCTGGAGCTGGCGGCAATCTTCGCGGCGTTCGTTGCCATCACAACGCTCTTTTCGTTCGTCTCGCTCGGGGCGGGATCATTGAACGGCGAGTCATCGCCCGGTACGGGCGCGTACCCGGTTCTGACCGCGGGCGAACCGCATCTTGCGATGGTGGGGAGAGTCACCGGCTCCTCGTCGGTCCCGGAACTCTCCGGTATCTCTATCGACACCCTTGCCTTTGCCGTCGCGAATACCGGGGAGGACGGGGCCGTCGACCTCTCCCGGACCAGCGTAACGGTCATGGCAGGGGATTACCTCGAGGTTCTCAGGCTGTCCGGAGACACCACTCCGGGGCCGGACACGTGGACGGCAGCACTGCTCCGGGACGGAGATGGGAATGGTGACGGGGGCACGCTCCTTCCCGCCGGCGAGGAATGCACGGTACATCTCCGTCTCGACCGCCCCGTCCCTGCCGGAGAGGCCCTGACCGTCAAGGTGCGCCTTGAAGGGGACCTGCCCTGCTCGATCACCGGACCGGTCGGGGTTCCCGGCGCCGGCACCGCCGCCTCTTCTGCTCCGGAAGACTAAAAGTATTCAATCTCATACGACCCATTTTGATGGAAATGCTGACCCCGGAAGAAAGCAGAACGGCAGTTCGACTGGCACGGAACGCCATCGAGAAAGCCGTCGGCGGTGAACGGATGGTGCTGCCTGCTCTTCCCCCAATCTTTGGGGAGAAGCGCGGCGTCTTCGTCACGATCAAGCGGGGGGGGAACCTCCGCGGATGCATCGGCCTCCCATACCCGATAAAACCGCTCGGCGAAGCGATCGTCGAGGCGGCCGTCTCGGCTGCTCTTGAGGACCCCCGGTTCCCGCCGGTATCGCGGTCGGAACTCGCCGACCTCGATCTCGAAGTGACGGTGCTCACCGTGCCCCGGCCGCTCGAGTGCCCGCCACAGGAGCGTCCCGCTTGCGTCGAGGTCGGGAAGCACGGCCTGATCGTCAGCGGCCTTGGGACAGGAGGTCTCCTCCTCCCGCAGGTCCCGACCGAGTACGGCTGGACCAGCAGGGAGTTCCTTGACCAGACCTGCGTCAAGGCCGGGCTCCGGCCCGGGTGCTGGAGACGCAACGATGTCGCCGTGCAGACCTTTGAGGGGCAGATATTCGAAGAAAAGGCGGTTTAACCCGAATGGCAATTACGTTTGAGGTCCTACACAAAGATATCGCGGGAAGGGTCGGCAGGCTCAGGGTGAACGAGAAGACGGTCCGGACGCCTGCGCTCCTTCCCGTCGTCAACCCCCACCTCCCCCTGGTAACGCCCCGCGAGATGCAGGAGATGGGCGTCGAGGCCCTGATCACGAACGCCTACATCTTCAGGCGAAGCACGGAGTATCACGACCGGGCGCTCGAGGAGGGGCTTCATAAGGTCCTCGACTTCGACGGCGCCATCATGACCGACTCCGGCTCGTTCCAGCTCTCCGTCTACGGCGAGGTCGAGGTGAGCAACCAGGATACGCTCGAGTTCCAGCAGGCAATCGGGAGTGATATCATCGTTCCCCTGGACATCCCTACCCCGCCGGACGCGGGCAGGGAGCGGGCGGAGCGGGAACTCGCGGTCACCATGGAGCGGCTCAGGGAGGCCAGAGAACTCTTCCCCGACGCGAACCTCGCCGGGCCGGTGCAGGGCGGCATCTTCACCGACCTCCGCGAGGAGGCCGGACGGGCCGTCCAGGACCTCGACCTCGCCTTTTGCCCGATCGGCGCCGTGGTGCCGCTGATGGAGAACTACCGTTACCGGGAACTGGTCGAGGTCGTCCTCGCGGCCAAACGCGGCCTCTCCCCGGCGACCGCCGTCCACCTCTTCGGGGCGGGCCACCCGTCGATGTTCGCCCTCGCTGTCGCGATGGGCTGCGACCTCTTCGACTCGGCCGCATACGCTCTCTTCGCCCGGGAAGGGCGCTACATCACCCCGCACGGGAGCTTCAAAATCGACGAACTCGCGGAACTCCCCTGCCCCTGCCGGGTCTGCCGCTCGATGACCGCCGACGAACTCCGGAAATCCGGGGACCGGGAGCGGCTGCTCGCTCTCCACAACCTCTACGTCAGCCTCGCGGAGATCGCCCGCATCCGGCAGGCGATCCAGGACGGGACCCTCTGGGAACTCGTCGACGAGCGGTGCCGGAGCCACCCGCGGCTGCTCGACGGTTACCGGGAACTCCTCGCCCACACGGCCGACCTCGAACGCGACGACGCCGTCTCGAAGCGCCGGTTCTTCTACCGGGGCTCGGAGAGTTGCCGGAGGACGGAGGTGCTCCGGTTCCACGAGGTCATCGGCCGGATCTCCGTCGGTGAGCGGGTGCTGGTCTCGTTCGACGGGAACGGGGCGCCCGGGTTCGATACGGTGCTGAACTTCAAGCCCCCCTTCGGGCCCTACCCCACGGAACTCGCGGAGACGTTCCCGGTCGGCCAGAGTGAGGTTCCGGAGTGGGACGACGATATGGTCCGGTCGGGGTGCGCCGGGATCCGGGCCCTGATGGAAGCGCACCCGGAGAGCCGGTTTGCCGTCCGGTGCGGCGAGGATTGGGTGCGTCTCATCCAGGAAGAGGTCCCCGGTGCGGAGGTGCTCTATGAGCAGGTATGAGGCGGTGAAGCGCGACGGCCTCGCCCGGATAGGGACCTACGTGGAGGGGGAGACGAGCGTCTCCCTCCCCGCAGCGCTCGATACGGACGCCCTCTTCCCCGCACTCCGCGAGCGCCCGTTCTCGAATGTCCCGCTCGGTGCGGATGAGGCGTTCGTCCGCGACTACTTCTCGCCCGGAGAGGGGCAGCCGGTGGCCGTCCACCCGCTCGCCGCCCCGGCGGAATCCGGCGACTGCGTCCTCGTCGCAAACTGGCATACGGCGCAGAAGAACCCCCGGAACTACGCCGGCTGGCTTACGACCTTAAAAGAGAGCCTCCCGCCGGACACCGCGTGGTACGCCCCGGCCTCGGCGCTCCCCTCGACTGCCTGCCTCCTCGTCTACTCGGGCTTCGACCTCTTCGATTACCGGGCCGTCGACCTCGCGTCCGCAGAGAAGCGGTTCTGCCTGCCGGAGGGTGAGTTCCCCGCTTCGCTGATGGAGACCGCAGTCTGCAGGTGTGAAGGCTGCCGGGACGGCGACCTTGTGCGGCACAACCGCCTTACGCTCGACCGCGAGCTTGCCCTCGTCCGGCACTACATCGAGGTCGGAAGGCTCCGGGAACTGATGGAGTCCCGGTGCTGTGCGGACGCCGCACAGGTGGGCATCCTCCGGTTCCTCGACCGGAGCTACACGTTCATAGAGCGGTCGCTTCCGGTGGCGCGGGCGGTGCCGATGCGTGCAAACACCGCCGAGTCGCAGAATCGTGCGGAGATCCGGCGGTTTGCCGACCGGGTGATCGACCGGTTCATCCCGACCCGGACGGACGTCGCGGTCCTCCTCCCCTGCTCAGCGCGGAAGCCCTACTCGCTCTCCCGGAGCCACCGGCTCTTCGTCAACGTCGTGGACCGAAGGGCGCACGAACTGATCGTCACCTCGCCGCTCGGTCTCGTTCCGAGAGAACTCGAGCGGGTCTACCCGGCGGGTCACTACGACGTGCCGGTGACCGGCTACTGGGACCGGGAAGAGTGCGCCTTCATCGCCGATATCCTCATCCGCTACTTCGCCGCGCACCCCTACCGCAGGGTGATCGCCCACCTCGACGGCGGCGCGCTCACCGTCGCACAGATGGCGGCAGAAGCCTGCGGGTTCGACCTCGAGGTGACCTGCCAGGGACACCCGACGGCGCCCGCCTCGCTCCGGGCCTTAAACGACGCCCTCGAGGACGAACGGCGGATGCAGGCCGACACCGTCCGGGGCACGGTCTCCTGGCAGTTTGCAACGGATATCAACACCAGAGGCCTCCAGGTCCGGGGCAGGAGCATGCAGATGGCGGTCCTCCGCGGAAAGCAGCAGCTCTTCAGCATCGATGCCGGGACCGGACTCTTCCGCCCGACGTTCGAGGGCTGGGGCCTGATACCGGAGGGCTACCGGGTCAAGATCGATGCCTTCGTGCCGCAGGGCGACGTCCTTGCGCCGGGGATCACGGACTGCGACCCCCGGATACGGGAAGGCGACGAGGTGCTGGTGGAAGGACCGCTCGCGGTCGCCACCGGGAGGGCGATGATGGGGGCGGACGAGATGCTCCGGTCAAAGCGCGGGGTTGCGGTGAGAGTGCGGAAGACGAAGAAGATCGCGGAGTGAGGGGGTCGGGGGGTTTAGCCCCTCGGGGCTCATGTTTTGTGGCGGTTGGACCTGAAATCGCTGCAGGACGTCTTTTTTTATCTACGACATTAAGTCAACACGGTCAAGTGAACATAAGGCCCGGTACAGTGGATCGTGGGAGTATCGCCATTGGGGGTGGCGGCTCGCGGGGAGGGGGCATGCCCCCTCCCCTGTCTCTACCAGACATGAAAGATACCTGTAGCCCCCGCCCCAGGGGGCGGGGGCAGTGCGTGGTGATAAATGATGTTCCGGCAGGAACGGAGTTTGAGCACTGCCGGGTGCGCAGTCCAGTGGAAATCCGTGTGATGGCCTATACAATTCCCGTGGTCATTGCATCTCTGCCCTCTACATCGCAGAGAGCGTCGCAACTAATCAAAAAGAGGCTGTGTATCTGCCCTGAAATACCCAAAAACCTCTTACTTCTTCGGGACGAGCTTCACCGCCGTCCCGTAGGCGAGGAGCTCCGCCGCGGTCGCCATCGTCTGAGAAGTCGTAAAGCGGATATTCACGACGGCGTCGGCCCCGAGGTCGCGCGCGGTGTTGACCATCCGGTTGTAGGCCTCGGTCCGGGCATCGGTGAGCATCGATGTGTACTCCTCGAGCTCGCCGCCGACCAGGCTCTTTAAGCCCGCCATGACGTCCTTTCCCACGTTCTTTGTCCGTACCGTGTTGCCGAAGACCACGCCGAGGACCTCCCCTACGGCGTAGCCCGGTACTTCTGCAGTCGTTGTCAGTATCATATTTCATTCACTTCTTGATCGCTTCGATGGTCTCCTCGCGCCCCCGCCATATGATCAGCGCGACGCCGATCAGGATGAGCGGGATGCCAAAGAAAGGAATGAGCAGTGCAAGAACCACGCCGATGACGATCAGCGCGATCCCCCAGCGTACCGCACTCTGCATATTGTACCCATGCGACGGGTGGAGTGATAACCGTTCGTGTTTCTGGTCAGGTTCCTGACCGGGCTTCCGGATCTTCGGAGGATTATTCCGGCGCACGGAGACCCCAACTTTATATAAGACAGGTGAAGTAAAGAGGCTGGAGCCACAATATGTATGAAATGTTCGGATGCACCTCGACGTTACGATCGACCGGCACCGTCAGGAGTGAAGCAGTTGTATAAGGTGGAATCAGCGACCCGACTCGCCGATCGGGTATACGAATACTGGATATGCGCGCCGCAGGTGGCGCAGCACGCACGGGCAGGGCAGTTCCTCATCGTTCGCCTCCACGACGCGGGTGAGCGGATACCGCTCACCATCTCTGCCGTCAGGGGAGACGCCGTCCGGGTGATCTTTATGACCGTCGGCAAGACGACCGAGGAACTTGCGACGCTCCGCGCGGGCGATAGGATCAAGGACGTCGTCGGCCCGCTCGGGAAACCGAGCGATATCGAAAATTACGGCACTTGCTGCGTCATCGGCGGCGGTGTCGGGATCGCGAGCACGCCCCTCATCGCTAAGGAACTAAAAAATGCGGGCAACTACGTCATCGGGATCATCGGGGCGAGAAGCGCCGATCTCCTCATGCTCGAGGACGAGCTGCGGGAGGTTTGTGACGAACTCCACATCACGACCGACGATGGGAGCAAGGGCGTTCACGGGTTCGCAGCCGATGTCTTGAAGAAACTGCTCGCAGAGAGGACGATCGACCGGGTCTGGATCATCGGCCCCGCCATCATGATGAAGGTCACCGCCGGCGTGACGGCTCCCTACGGGGTGAAGACCTACGTAAGCCTCAACCCGATCATGGTCGACGGGACGGGGATGTGCGGCTCCTGCAGGGTGACCGTCGGCGGGGAGACGAAGTTTGCCTGCGTCGACGGCCCTGAGTTCGACGCCCACCAGGTCGACTTCAACGAACTGATGCAGCGGCAGCGGATCTATACCGGGCAGGAGAAGGTCTCGCTTGAGCGGTTCGCGGAGCACCGGTGCCGGTGCAGCGAAGGGGGCGGCCACCATGAGTGACCGGCCGGCCGACGTCCGGATCCACGACTTCAAGGAAGTCGATAGCGGCCTCTCCGCCGCTGAGGCCATCGCCGAGGCGGAACGGTGCCTCCAGTGCAAAAAACCGTTCTGCATAAAGGGCTGCCCGGTCTGCATCGACATCCCGGCATTCATTCGGGAGGTCGCGGACGGGAACTTCCCCGCTGCCGCACGGGCGCTCAAGGAGCAGAACATGCTCCCCGCCATCTGTGGCCGGGTCTGCCCGCAGGAGACCCAGTGCGAGGGCGTCTGCATCCTCGGCAACAAGGAGACGGCGATCCGGATCGGTGCGATCGAGCGGTTCGTGGCCGACCGGGAGCGGGAGAACGGCGCCGAACTCCCGGAGGTGGCAAGGCCGACCGGGAAGCGCGTGGCGGTCGTGGGCTCCGGCCCGGCCGGGCTGACGGCCGCGGCCGAACTCGCCCGCGCCGGCCACGCCGTCACGATCTTCGAGTCGCTCCACGAGGCCGGCGGTGTCCTGGCCTACGGTATCCCCGCGTTCCGGCTCCCGAAGGATGTCGTCAATGCCGAGATCGACCAGGTGCTCGCCCTCGGTGTCCGGTTGAAGAAGAATCACCTCGTGGGAAGAAGCGTCAGCGTCGACGAACTCCTCGGCTACGACGCGGTCTTCCTCGGGACCGGAGCGGGGCTTCCCGCGTTCATGTGCATCCCCGGTGAGAACCTGAACGGGGTCTACTCCGCAAACGAGTTCCTCACCCGGGTGAACCTGATGCGCGCCGATGCGTTCCCCGAGTCCGACACCCCGGTCCTGCACGCCACCCGCGTCGCGGTGATCGGCGGCGGCAACGTCGCGATGGACGCGGCGAGGGTTGCGCGCCGCCAGGGGGCGAAGGTCTCCCTGATCTACCGTCGGGGCGAGGAGGAGATGCCGGCACGGAGGGCTGAGGTTCTGCACGCGAAGGAGGAGGGGATCGAGTTCCTCACCTGTACGAACCCGATCCGGATCCTCGGCGAGCAGCACGTCACCGGTGTCGAGTGCGTGAAGATGTCCCTCTGCGGCATCGACGCGAGCGGTCGCCGGTCCCCGGAGCCGATCGAGGGGAGCGAGTTCACCCTCGACGTGGATATGGTCGTCCAGGCGATCGGCACGAGCCCGAACCCGCTCCTCGTCTCCCTGATCCCGGGGCTCGAGCGCGCACGGAAGGGCAACGTCGTCGTCGACGAGAACGGCAGGACGTCCATCCCCCACGTCTACGCCGGCGGTGACATCGCTACCGGTGCAGCGACGGTGATCGAAGCGATGGGCTCGGCGAAGCGCGCGGCGGCTGCGATCAACGCGATGCTGAAGGGCGAATAACCACTTTTTCCCGGGGCTGTCCGGGGTTTGGTCCGGGATCGGGCCAGGTTGAGCCAGATCCCGGTGATCGCGCCGCCCGGTCACTCCCCGACGCAGGAGACGTAGAAGATCCGGCGGCCGTCCTCCGTCACGACGTCCACCCCGTGAATCTCGCTCTCGAACCCGGGAAAGAGGGTATCGAAATCCTGCAGGGAGACGAGGTAGTCGACGATCGCCCGCGTAGCCGAACTGCACCGCTCCCCCGGCATGATGACCGGAATACCGGGCGGGTAGGGGACGACCATCACCGCGACCGTCCGCCCCTCGAGTTCGCTTACCGGCACCGGCGTCACATCGCCCCGCACCAGGTGACGGTAGGCCTCCGCCGGCGTCATCGCCGCCTCAGGCAGCGTTGCGTAGACGCTCCTGATGGTCTCCGTGATCGACTTGTCCCGGAGGTAGCCGTGCATCTCCCGGCAGAGGTCGGCGAGGCCACGTCCGGCATACCGGGCGGGGTGCTGGCGTACCAGGTCGGGGAAGACCTCCTCAAGCGGGCTGTTGCCGTCGTAGAGGGCCTTGAACCGGAAGAGTTCCGCGAGGAGTGTCCCGGACTTGCCCCGGGTGATCCCGAGCGTAAAGAGGACCAGGAACGAGTAATACCCGGTCTTCTCGACGACGATCCCGCTCTCTCTGAGATACTTCGTGACGATAGCCGCCGGTATCCCCCGGTCCTCCATGCCCATACCCGGCCTGATCCCGGGGGTGAGGATGGTCACCTTGATGGGATCGAGCATGGCGTAGCCCTCCTCGATGCCGGGAAAGCCGTGCCAGGCATCGTGGGGGTCGAGCAGCCAGCAGCCGGCACGGTCCCGGAGCAGCAGGTCGTCCGCCTCCCCGAGCGGTTGTTCTGCCTCCTGGTCCATGATACAGTCGGGTTGCCAGACAGTGAACCACCAGTAGTTCTCCTCGGGGAAGGGGCCTGCCCGGATCTCTTCGGCCACCGTCACCATCTTCTTTCTAAAGACGATCGCCTCCTCGATCGCCTCTTCGATGAGGAACTTCCCCGAGTGTCCGGCCATCATCCTGGTGGCGACGTCCAGGGAAGCGATGATGGTGTACTGGGGCGACGTCGAGGTGAACATCATGAACGCCTCGTTGAACCGCGGGTGGTCGACCGGTCCCCGGCCCTGCCTGACGTGGAGCATCGAGCCTTGCGAGAAGGCGGCGAGGACCTTATGAGTCGACTGGGTGGCAAAGACCGTCGGCCCGGCCGTTTCCGCCCGGTGCATCCCAAACCTTCCGGCGTAGAGGGGGTGGAACTTTGCGTAGCCGGACCATGCCTCATCGAAGTGGAGGTACGGGACCGCGTCCCGCAACTGCTCCTCGATCCGTTCGGCGCTATAGCAGATCCCATCGTAGGTGGAGTTCGTGATCACGGCCATCCTGGCCGTCCGCGATGCCGGGTCCTCTACGAGCGGACAGTCCCGGATCTTCCTCTCGATGACGTCGGGAAGGAACTCGCTACTGTGGATGGGCCCGATGATGCCGTACTCGTTCCGGGCCGGAATGAGGTAGACCGGGACGGCACCGGTCATGATGATCGCGTGCATCACGGACGCATGACAGTTCCGGTCCACGAGGACGATATCGCCGGGAGTGACGGTCGAAAGCCAGACGATCTTGTTCGCAGCCGACGTGCCGCCGGTGACAAAGTAGGTCCGGTCGGCCCCGAAGACCTCCGCGGCTTTCTTTTCCGCCTCCCCGACGACGCCGGAGTGCTCCAGGAGCGAGCCGAGATCCGGTACCGATGCCGAGAGATCGGCCCTGAGAGCGTTCTCGCCGAAGAAGTCGTAGAATATCCGGCCCGGGGCGCTCTTGAGGAACGCGACACCGCCCATGTGCCCCGGCGTGTGCCAGGAGTAGCGGTACTCCTCGACGTAGTCCATCAGCCCCTGGAAGAACGGCGGGAGGACGTCGGCGAGGTAGTTCTTTGCCGCCCGCTTGATGTGACCGGCGATGAAGCCTGGGGTGTCCTCAAGTTTCCAGATGTAGCCGTCGATCCGGGATATGACAGAGAGAGGTATGGCGGAGATCGCCAGTTTCTCGGTGTTCAAGAATATCGGAACTTTGGGGTTTCGTTCCCGGATGAGGGTGATGACGTCTCGCGCGGTGAACATGCCGTCCACGGGCTCGGGGGTGAGTTCCCAGTCAATGATGACACAACTCGTATGCGGGTGCGAAAGAAATGCGTGCACGCCGTCGCGGGCGGTCAGCGCCTCGATGACGGGAAAATCATCATTTCTCAACTCTTTCACAATCTCCCGCGA